>ERZ857693.2027-NODE-2027-length-21868-cov-10.265247_pt1 | contig 21868 bp, 24 predicted proteins | sample MGYA00519765_ERZ857693 | MGnify/ENA primary metagenome ERZ857693 (study PRJEB31778, sample SAMEA3449354) | human gut metagenome | biome: human gut; feature: human-associated habitat; material: faeces | place: United Kingdom | collected 2010/2012 ... | reverse complement strand
GTTTGCTCGTTATACTGAATATGTCCACATACAGTAAAGACGACAGAACCAACGCCAATGCCATCAGCACCTCGAACACGCCGGACAACATCCAGCAATCCAAGAAAACCAGCCAACTACAAGCGCGGAGGCTACGCCCACGAGTTCACCATCCCAATCGAATGGTGGAGTACGACCGACACCATACAGACGGAACGCATGCGAGCCAGACGAAGGGCATGGGTGAGGGACTACGCGAAAAACGAATGGCGCAACCTCAAGAAAACAGGAAAAGCCTGGAAAGTGGAACGGTTCATCGCCCTTATAGGCGTAGCCTGTCCAAGCCAGAAAAACATTTTCCCGGCGAGAGCGGCCGAAACCATCAAACCCATCATCGACGGTGGCAGTGATGCCCGACTCTGGGACGACGATGACAGCCAGCACCGGCACAGCACCGTATACATCCAACTGCCAACACCGGCGCCAGCCAACCATTACAGGCTGAGCGTGCTCATCATCCCGGTGCCGGAATCAATGCCGAAATACCAGATCGCCTCACGTCTCGCATCGAACATCGACCAGCATTGGCGGAATAATCCCAATCCGCCGGCATGGCACGACGGATACTCGGTGTCATTCACGATTCCCGACAAACAGTGGATAACTAGCAACTATACGGATAGTGACCTCATCGCCAGACAGAACGGCGAACGGAAATCAGCCACATGGGGGAGGGGAGGCAGCTTCGGCATACGGGAACGAGTACGCGCACAACTCATCGAACTGGCCTTCCAACAGTGGAAAAGACAAGCCTACCGTCCGTATGAAAGATTCGCCATCATCGCCGGAATCGCATACCCGTACGGGGTGAAAACCGCCGACCCTGACAATGCGGCGGAAACGGTGAACACCATACTGCATTCGGGAACCCACATCGGAGCCTGGCCGGATGTGAACAGCCAGCATTGCAGGGGAGTGGCTTTCGTACGTCTGCCGAATCTCATGACGGGAAACCACATGGTCAGACTTTTTGTTTTCCCGGTGCCCGAGAATTTTCAGATGGCGCAGAGCATAGCCGAAAGCTCCATCGACGCTTGGGGCGAACATGATCGGAGGATGCGTTGAACCTGAGACAAGTGCTAGTCCAGACCGTGATAGGACTCATCGCTATCCTCATAGCCGTCCTATATGCGATGTTCATCGTTCCGCAGGACTGGTTCATCGACTCCAGGGAATCAGTCGTCACCATATCGGTCATAATCTGCGCGACCGGATACATCTTCACGGTTTGGGCCCGTTATATCCGCCATCTCATCTTTCACCAGCTTGACGTTCGAACCATCCGTGAAGCTGAATCCGCCGGGGAAACAGAGCCTAGGCAAAATCCGAAAATCCTGCGGAAGGAACCAAGTCCGACCATACGATTGAACAGGAAGCACATCCATCAATCTCAGAGAAAGAGCCGATAATGGTATGGACACCAGCGACACAGCCGCGTGACCCCCTTGGTAGATTCCGTAAAACCAATCTCGTCCCCGGCGAATACACGTACACCACGCGCAGCGGCATCGTCAAGAAATACTATGTCAACGATATGAACCAGCTGGCAGACGGATCCACCATCCTGCATATGAGCGCCCAAGGCAAGGTGTTCAGCAGTTTCAAGACCCAGAACCCCATCGAACGCATCCACATCATCGGCAACAGCGATATGGAACAGATGGCCGTCGCGGCATCCGGGGAAACCACATTCGGCGTGATCAACCACAGCAAAGCCGCCCCACCGGATGTGTTCAGCCTCAACCGTGGACACGATTTCGAGCCGGTCAGTTCCAATCTCCCCGACGGCGAGACCGCCTTCGGAGGACATGCCGCACAGATCAGCGGCCGTCCGGACAGGAAAACCTATGACACGTTGAACGCCCAGAAGGCAGAACGAGCCAACCTCGCGGCGTTCGCAGACCTTGACAACCGCGTCTATTCCGCTGACCCCGGCGACTTCGCCGAAGCTGCGGTCCAGGCACGTCATTACTACGAGAAGGAATTCGGGCTCAGCGAATCCCAAGCCCGGGAAATGCCGGTCTACGTGTATGCGGACAAGAATGGCGACGTCACCGTGAAACCCGCATACAAGCCTGAAAGCGTTCCCATGAGCGAACTGGGAATGAAACCAGGAGACCCGGTGCCGGAAGGCTTCCATGTGAACGGGGACAATCTCGTCGCCATGGTGCCCCGGCGAAGCCCCAACACGCATGGAGGCAGCGGCAGCGTCCGTCTCCGCGGCCGGGATCTCACTCGCATGACCAGGGCCATGCAGAAGGATGGTCTCAAGAGCGTCGACTTCACCGTGAGCGGAGGCACCAAGGTATCCGCAAAAAGCGGCAAACCGTTGCAGAACGCCTTGCATTTCCGCGCCGACTACATGAACCCCCACAGTGGAGACGACATCACCGTATGGGGTTCCATCGAAGCGAAACAGTACGGGACGCAGCCGGTCAAGGCACGCAGGGAGTTCACCACCAACGAGGAATTCCAAGACTATACGCGCAAGGTGCAAGCAGTCCGTGAACGGGCGGCCGCACCATACGTGGATCCGCAATCCCCACAGGCAGCCGCGAAACTGCTGCGAGCCAAGTATGGGACGAATCGGTTCTACAGCAGCGACATCCAGATGCGCGACGGCAAAGAGGGAGTGGCCTTTGCCATCAACACTCCCGGCGGACACGCCCGCATGCTGTCCAACGGGAACGGTGTCTGCATCGGCAAGGAGCCGGCCGATGCGGAGGGCTTCGCATCCATGTTCAATAACGGCAAGAGTCCGGCCAATCGGATCACCGCCGACAACGTGAAGGTCTTGTCGGATGGTAATTTCCGCGTCCGGAAGAACGGCCGTGAGTCGTTCTACACTCCATCCATGTCCACTACCCGCGGGACTCGTAGCCGCAACGGAAAACTTTACGGCTACAACGAGGCCGGAGATTTCATGGAATTGCCGAATCGCTGACCCTAGGAAAATGCCGGGTGGTTTTTTACTTCCCGGCATTTTACCTGTTATACTGAATCTGTCCACATAGAAAAAAGTGAAGTCAGGAGACCTAAATCCACCATGCCCATCATCGAATTCGACACGAAGATGCGAGGCTACGATCCTCAACAAGTCAATGATGCCGTAACCAATTTCCAGGACACCATCAACAAGTATGCGCAAGCAAACACTGATCTGAAGAGGACCCTGGATACGGTCAACAACCAGTTCACCCAGGCAAACCAAGACATCGATCAGCTGCAAGCCGAAAACAAGAAGCTCTCCGAACGGATCGAAGAACTCGAAAAGCAGAACGACGATCTGGAAGCAAAAATCAAGAACAAGTACACGAGCGTGGGCGACGATGTGAGGAAACTCCTCGAAGACACCCAGACCGTTTATCATGCTGCGGAAAAGAACGCAGCCGACATCAAGAACAAGGCGCTGCAGGAGGCTGACAGCATTCGCAAGCAGAGCCAGTCCGCCGCGGAGAAGACTATGGTGGACGCGCGGCAGGTCGCCGAAAAGAACGTGAAGGAATCCCAAGCGAAGTCGAAGCAGATCATCGAATCCGCGCAGCAGTCCGCCGCACAGTTGCGTAAGGAAGCCGACTCGTATGCCACTGGACGGCAAAACATCGCGGAGCAGGCCGATGCAAGGGTTCGTGCGATTCTCGGCCGTCTCCAGGAAGCAAGCAAAGTGCTTGACAACGCCTACCAGTCCGGACGCAAGCCTAACGCCACTACAGTCCAGTCAGCTCCGAAGGATGCGCCAACACCGGTCATCGCCGGCCAGGCCACTAATCCGAACGAGGCGGATCTTGAAGACGATAGGACCATCGCCTTCGCTCAAATCCATGCGAAGAACACCGCATCCGCACCCGCGACCCCTGTTGACGCCCAATAAGACCATTCCCGGAACGTGAGAATCTTGATCCTCCAATACGTAATGGTTATGACCGGAGGATATGCCAGTTCATGGCTTATCCTCCATGTCGGCATGCTGTTCGGGCAAGGCGCGAAGAACGCCGCTTCTCTGGACCGAATCAAGGAAGCCCGCTGTTGGAACATCGCATATTATCTGTGCGTCATCCTGACGTTCCTGTGCGTCATTGCCGGATCATTGGGTCTCATGCTCCTGTTCAAGGAGCTGATCATTGACTGAAAAAACATCCCTCAAGCAGTCCCGTAATCCTTTCCTGACCATCGGACGCTATGTCCGGCAGGTAATCGATGAAACCCGTAAGACGGTGACTCCAACCGCCCGCGAATGGATGGCCTGGAGTATTGCCGCATTCGTGTTCGTCATCCTGCTCATGATATTGGTCACGGGCATGGATTTCGGGCTCGGCAAACTCACTCTCATGGTGTTCGGGTGACGGTCACACATCCCGTGACCCTTGCCATGCTGCTATGGATGGGTATCGCCCTGCTCACGTTTCTTCTCATGAGCGTATGGACGGATAATCCACAGCATCGCAGCACCTATCGCCATTGGGCTGTCGCATACCTGACAGCCCTGATCATCTTCATCGCCATCTTCTATTCCGAAGGAACCCTATGGTCGTTCTCATCATCGTTTTGAAAACCATCGTCGCCGTCCTGAGCGTCCTGCTATCCCTGCTGATTCTTCTGCACAAAGGCAAGGGCGGGGGATTGTCCGACATGTTCGGCGGCGGCTTGACCGCAAACGCAGGCACATCCGGGGTCGCGGAGAAGAACCTCAACCGTTGGACGGTCGGCATCGCGATCCTATGGGTTTTGCTGATCGTCTCGATCAGCCTCATCGCAAAAACCATCTGACGAAACAGGAGACCTCATGCTAATTGCCATCATCTGCCTATTTACGGGCTTCACCCTTGGCTTCTTCACCGCAGCCCTATGCCAAGCAGCATCACACTCAGATTCTGACAGAAAGGACAACCAATGAAAAACAACTGGTTCTGCCCCAACTGCGGGCAGCCGATGGAAGCGCAACGCCACGTGGACAATCCCACCGGCCGTATCACATGGACAATCGGCTGCCTCAACCCGAAACACTTCCACACGCGCGGCTACATGAACGCCGCCATCGCCGAAATCCAACTCGAAAAACTCCTCCACCAGTGAAATACGTCAGCATCTTCAGCGGCATTGAAGCCGCCACCGTCGCATGGCATCCACTGGGATGGGAGCCGCTGGCCTTCAGCGAAATCGACCCATTCCCCTCAACCGTCCTGCAACACCATTACCCGGATATCCCGAATCTTGGAGATATCACGAAAATCGATTGGAGCCCGTATGTGGGAGCAGCAGACATTGTTGTCGGAGGTAGCCCCTGTCAAAGCTTCTCTGTCGCAGGCAAGAGGGAAGGACTCGCAGGAGCTTCCGGACTCATGTTCGAATACATTCGAGCGGTACGTGAACTCCGTCCACGTTGGTTTGTCTGGGAGAACGTCCCAGGAGCGTTCACAAGCGAGCGGGGGGAGGCTTATCGCCAGCTCCTGTCAGAGATGGATGCGCTCGGGTATGGTCTGGCATGGCGAGTATTGGATGCGCAGTTTTTCGGTGTGGCCCAAAGACGCGAGCGTGTGTTCCTTGTTGGAAGTCTTGGAACCATGCGTTGCGCGGAAGTACTTTTTGAGCGCGAAAGCCTGTCGTGGGATCATCAGTCGAGCCGACAGAAGAGGCAAGCCCTTGCCGAAGAGGCTCAGGGATGCGTTGGAGAAGCAGATCATGATTCTGGCTGCCTGACTCCCGGTGAAACCCAGAGTCGGAGGGTTTATCCGGCTTCCGGCGTGTATCCGACGTTGTCCACGAGAGAAAAGTCAGGGCAAAATCAGGAAAGCGTTTTCACCCAGTTCGGTGATGATGTCGCCGGTACTCTCACCGCACGATACGATAGTTCCCCCTGCGTTGACCGTGGAGCGAACGTCGTCGTTGACGAACGGGATGTGGTAGCAGCCTTGGATTTCAAGCCAGTCGCGTTCCTGTATAACCAAGGTGCGAAGGCCCGGAGTCTAGGGATAAGTGAAATAAGCCCTACGTTAAAAACCGACCATAATCCGGTTGTAGCATTCGCTTCAAATCAGCGTGACGAGGTTCGTGAACTGGAAGTCGCAGGCGCATTGGCCGCGCAGCCTGGCATCAAACAGCAGACGTACATCTGCCGGGCCGATGGTCAGACGAATGCTATGACCAGCGTGGATATGGCTCCCACCTTGACTTCTCACGCGAAGAAGGATCCACCGCTCATCTATCCTGCTGAAGATTCAACCGGGGAAGATGAGCCTGTCACCTCGCAGATTCACGGCGGGAAACCCGGCGGCGGGAAAGGTGCCTTAATCCAACGGGATATGAGCGCCACATTGTCCACTCATAACACCCAGACGCCGATAACAGGCGACCACGAGAAGAGAGATCTCACCGTCCGTCGGCTGACACCACGAGAATGCGAACGCTTGCAAGGCTTCCCCGACGATTACACCGATATCCCATATCGGAACAAGGAACACGCTCCGGACGGTCCCCGTTACAAGGCGTTGGGCAACAGCATGGCCGTACCGGTCATGCGATGGATCGGAGAACGCATTCGGACGGTCGAAGAAGCCGCCGAAACAACCGATTAGACAACAGAAACAGGTGGATCGTCGCAGAAGAGGGGGCGACGTTCCTCAAAAAAACAATACAGCGATAGGCCACGATCTTGTTCAGGATTTCCTTTTGTTCGGCGAAATCACCAGAAGCAAGAAGAATCATGGCCGTCGCTCGACTCCGCAAGGAAAATCAAGTGGACAACACCCTCCTAGGAGATCAAGATAGTGGCCTATCGGTGTAAATGTATTCACCGATAGGCCACTATCGTTCGTTCTCGTTCTTACTGCTATAAAAGAGTATGTCCAGTATGTAGTATGACTATAAGCACTGCCCGTCAGCCCTTATAGGAGAAGCGGTTTGAGCAGGTTCGTTACACCGATAGTCCACGGATTCGGCAGTGATATTCCACGGAAACGACACTGATAGGTCACTAAAACAGCAGCGATAGTCCACTATCATTGCATGGATACTCCACGTTGCAAGACCATCGTCAAAGGCGATTGCACCGATAGTCCATCATTGGATGCACCGATAGGCCACTATCCGCGAAAAGTGCCGGATAGTGGCAGTATACAAGGCATGGAACCGTCGGATAAGCAACGCAGTAATACTGCGGAAGAAAGGTTTTTGCATCGATAGCCCATCAACAGAGACAAGAAAACAGCATCGATAGGCCATCAACGAATCGGCGGGATTACACCGATATGCCACTATCCGATGCAACGGGTTCTGCACCGATAGGCCACTACCTCAGAAAAAGATAGAACGTCAGCCCGTTCTCGAAGCCGAAAAGCTCCCATATACAACCAAACTGCACCGATAGGCCACTACGTGTGGGACGAAATCCACGAATCAACTTCAAAAAAATTGGGAAACTGCACCGATAGGCCACGTGTCGATACAGCGATATGCCATCAGCTTCAAAACCGACTGCATTAAGCACTGATCTGCATCAGCGAATAAGGTGGGACGATTGGTGGCCTATCAATGCCAATCGCCCCGTCCCTCGTCCAACGCACGCCGTTCCGCCTTGGGTGGGACGGACGTTGGCGACGGGTGCAGGATGATGCCGTCCCGGGTGGTTTCCACGTTCGCGGCGGGATACACGTCGTGAATCTTCTTCAATGCTTCACGGAACTTGGCTTTGAACACGCGGCGTTCCTTGATGCTGTCGCCGAAACGTCCGTGCAGCCAATCCCAATCCAATGTGAGGTCGTGACGCAGGTTGCGGAATGTTCCGGTCAGCCACACGTACACGTCATAGGGGAGAACGGATTTGCCGGACAGCAGGTAGTTGGTGGCACGAGTGTCAAATGGTGCCGACTCCTGGGCGAGCCTGTCCCATACTTCATCGGTGAGAATAAACTTGGCGCCGCTGAAATCCTGATTATTGTTGTCGTTCAGGAAGCTGACGGCCTTCACCATCTGCATGTTCACGGAGTCGAACCGATCCCGGTTGCCCGCAAACCCGGTTTTCTGCCTGATGCTGATATGACAGTACAGGAGACGGCGCAACTGTTCCTGCAAACGTTTCGATGACTGTCCTCCACGGGGTATGCCGAGCTCTTCGGACAACTGGTACATGCTGGGAATCGTGATGGTGTGCTGCGACGGGTCAACGGTCGGGGTTTTCCTCGTTCCCGCAGAGCGAATCTGCTTTGCCATCCACGCCATCAATAGTCGGGGATATTTCCCGTAGGGGAAGTCCCTTGACCTGGTGAGGCTATCGATACCGGCTTCGAGGATGTATTCGACGGTACTGTTGTCTTTGCTGACGAAGTCGGTGCCTTCCGCCGGGGGAGTGGCGGGGAAAAGGGTGCTGGTGAGGATGCTGTGCCCGTACCAGATTTCCTTACTGTCCGGCAAACGGTTTTCGATGTCTGAGATCGTGGCTACCCGGTCGAGCACGAGGTCGGTTGAATGGGTAGCTGGTTTCGTGTTGTCCGGACTGTTGTTGGTCATGGTTCTATGGTACCGGCAGTTAGTGGAATACAAAAAACGATGTTTGGTGGTGCTTGTCCGGGTTTTTCCCGGTGCGACACGCCGTATATTAAACATATTTTGTTGTTATTAACCGTTGATATTTCAACATTTTGGCTTGTTTATAGGGTTTCTCTTTTTGACAGCATCAAAATACTTGTTATACTGAATGTGTCCACATAGAAATGAAAGAGGTTCAAGGATCCATCAAATCGGATCATTTCTTCGACTTCTCTCAAGACTGCAATCCGACAAAAGCGGATCATCCCGGAGCAAGACCGGGGCAGTCGCGAAGCATCCTGCGTAGGAAGCCAACCACTACACCACGCACGTGATGCGGACGCTTGAAAACCGAAGAGAGACACCAAAAAACATTCTTGTCCAAGGCAACTCTAGCCCGCATGGGCGTGAGGACAAGACCTTGGATCATGCGCCACCCTTGCAAGGTGGCAGCAGTAAAGACATGGGTTGAATGGCTGTTGTTCACGCCGTTCAACCCATATCATTGGGGCTGACAGGCTTTCGATGGCCTGCCGGAAACCATTTGCTACGTGCCGGAGGCCGGCAAGGACAACCGTCATCAACCTTGCCACAAGAATAGACGCCAACACCGTTTCTTCTTCCCGTTTCACCCTCGTAGCGTGAAACCTGACTTTGATTCCATTGCCGATTAACGGGTCAAAGCCGGAAAACTTTGAATCGGACTGGTCGGACAGTCGGACGATGGATTCGCCCGACCAGTACATGAACATCGTCTACAAGCCGTGCGGGTTCGCCGAACGCACCCGTCCACGGATGATCTTCCCCACGCAAGTGGGGATAAACCTACGCACGTGACAGCAAGCAAAGGCTGACAGCAGGCCAGATCCGAGTTCGATTCTCGGCAGCTCCACGACCCTGATCCATCTCCCATGAGCTTGTGCAGACTCACGGTCTGCGGGGACAGATGAATCGGGCACGGTACGCATCGCACCGTGACGGGCAGAAGCGATGCACCGGTGGTGTGGCCCAGCGGCGACGGCAGCAGACTGTAAATCTGCGACAAGGAAACACCGGAGGTTCGAGTCCTCCCGCCACCACTATCCGCCTGGTTGCAAACAGGCGGATTAACAGGTAGCGGCGCCTTCAAGGCCGTGCTGTGGTTTTCGTTTGTACACAGTATCTAAACAACAAACGGATTTTATCCGCTGTCAGGCCAGTCTCATTAGACTGACAGCGAACGGTAAAAGCCGGAATGATACGCAGTCATGAGACGACGCGTTCCGGCCGGCTTCGTAGCTCAAACGGCGGAGCATGCAAGGTTGGTGGTTCGAATCCACCCGGAGCCACGTTTTTGACAGGTCTTACAACCGGAGAGTCGAGGACTGTGAAGAAAAACTGGAAGAGCGTGCAAATCCTAGGTCGCACGCTTGGAAGGGGAGGTTTCGCAGGAGGTTAGGAAAACCGGTGGAGACAGTCTAAACACGCGAAAGAATCAAGATGAAAGCATCGTGGTACTGCTTAAGACGGTGCCAGAATCTGAGGAAATCGCGTTTAATAGGGCACGTACGTAGCTGGTAAGCCACGGAGTCCTGTCAAAAATATCGGATTGTGGCGCAGTTTGGTAGCGCACGTGCTTTGGGAGCATGGGGTCGCAGGTTCGAATCCTGTCAATCCGACTCGGAGGCCAGCCATCCCTCTTTCGGCTGGCGGACAACACGTCACCGCCGTGCGACGTATCCGAAAAAAAGCACGGCCATGCGGATGTGGTGCAGTGGTAGCACGCCTGCTTCCCAAGCAGGAAACCGCGGGTTCGAACCCCGTCATCCGCTCTATCCGGAAAACCAAAACAATGGATCTGATCCAACAATGGGACTCGTAACCGTCCTTTCCATGTGGACGCTTCCGGAGAAAACATGGACGAACAGCCCCGGCATGGGCACGCATCGTCAAGGACGGGAACATGCCAGTCGCCTCGGTAGCTCAGAGGAAGAGCAGGTGCCTTTTAAGCACTGGGTCCGGATATCGTAATTCCGTCGGGGCACGATGCTTGGTAAATCGCCGAGCATAAGCGCATCAATCTATTATCGGATAGGCTGCGGCAACTTCTTCTTCCGGCCGCGCGCGAAACAAGGGAAGGAAAACACACAGTGCGACGGACCAGGGAAGGGCCTATAACCCAGATCCCATAACAGTCCGTCGTACGGAGCCTCTGTAGCTTAAATGGTAGAGCAACGGTCTGAAGCACCGTGGATGCTGGTTCGATTCCAGACGGAGGCACGAAGCAATCCATCCGATCAATGGACTGCTTTCAGGGAGTGATCGAACAATCGCATCGGAAACGAGGCGATAAGATGAGCCGGGCCCGGCAGGGTGGTTTGCGACCGAACCGGCGGCACGTCCAGAGGGGATCTGACATGATCTCGTTTGTCCTCGACGTTGCTGGTAAAACCCAATCCAGTCTCCCGATTCCCCTCCATCTGTCATTCAGGGCGGATGGGGAGGGCGCTCTTTTTGCAGCTATGGTCTCCGGAGCGACATCAATGAGGACCATGCCGAACACGGCCCGGCACAGGCGTACGTCGTTAAAGGAACGAAATGTGCCATCGCCCTTGTAGCTCAATCGGATTCAGAGCGTTGGTCTACGGAACCAGAGGTTGCGGGTTCGAACCCCGCCGAGGGCACTCGGAACAGGAAGCTACTCCGCTACCTATCTTCGGCTTCCTGCTCCTCATGCGTCGGTAGCTTAACGGCAGAGTCACGGTCTCCAAAACCGTGGGATGCTGGGTCGAGACCAGCCCGACGCGCGAAGACGGTATTGCTTGGCTCCTTTCTCACTCACGGATTCAGTCAAGTCAAGCGATACCGTCCCAATGGTTCTGGGCTGCTTTTCGAAATTTTCCTTATTTCCTTTCGGAGCCGTCCAGTATCAATGCCCCGTTGGCGGAACTGGTAGACGCGCTCGGCTCAAACCCGAGTTCCCTACGGAGTGAGGGTTCGATTCCCTCATGGGGCACGAGCCGTGAATAACATGTTCTCAGTAGCCGGGCATGATATTCACGGCATTTCAGCTTCCAGCTCGTATCCGGTTTTCTTTTTCCTCTTCTATTCATTGGCCGGACACGGTAGCGGGACACCGTTTCTAGGGATTGTCGGCCGGAAGAAAACAATCCCCTCACATTCTTCCCCCATGACCGGCATTCCATTCTTCCCTCTCTCTTTCGGGATGCTCAGGTTGATATCGGCCACGAAGGTCGACCGTGGTGGGGAATAGTCGGCCAGGTTCCCGTAGCCCAACCGGCAGAGGCGCGCCCCTAAACGGCGTTCGGCGCAGGTTCGAAGCCTGCCGGGAACACGACGCATGGCACAAGGCCATGCGTAAGCGCAACATCGCAAATACGGTGGTATCCGCAGACCACGCGCGAAAAGAAGGCGGAAAACGTGGATGCCTAGGCAACAACAATATTCCAAAAAAACGAATTACTCCTTTGGAAAAGGGTTGTCGCTTTTCTTGAACCGAAGTAGGCATCCACCGTTTTGCTGTGAGGGTGCCCCCGCCTTTAGGCGCGGGGAGGAATCACAGCTTTCTTTTTTCCATATTACGCGTAATGTGGTATTATTAGAAATATGAGCCAGAAAGTCGTGTTGGAACGTGTGACGTTGGACGGTGCCAAACCGTTCACCGGCCATGCCGACCGGCACGACCCCGAATCCGAAAGACTGTACGCGCGTTCGGGCGGTCAGGCGATGGAATGGCTGTGCGACGCTTGGCGATACCGGTTCAACCAATTGCGTTCCAACCGTTGCAAATACGGCAAGGACAAAACCCTCGTCCCCATCGGCGGCGAACCCGACACTCGCAGCGTCAGCCGGTCCCGAAGCGAATGTTCTTGGCTGGCGGCGGTGCCGTCCCTCATATTGGAGTCACCGACACGAATCGAACGGGTCGAATGGTTCACCGCCGTGCAACGACGCAAGACCCTGCTAGGCAAACGGTTGAAGCCGGGACGAATGCCCCGGTTCAAATCATACAAGCGTGACGGGCAGCGTTTCGTCTGCTGGCACAACGGGGGACGCAACGCCGTATACCGTCGGGTCAACCGCAACCACGGCATCATAACCATCACCGGACAGAACCCCAAAGGCATGTCATTGCCGGGCGAACCGTTACGCTACCGCATCCTCCTGCACGTGCGAGTCAGCCAGCCGATACGCGAATACACGGCCATCCAAGTGGATTGGACGAACCGCACCGTCGTGTTCAACAACACCCCAACGCCCATCAAGCATGAGCCGACCGGCAGGGCGGTCGGCATCGACCGTGGATGCGTGCACGCCGCCGCCGACTCCGACGGACGGTTCATGGACCTGCCGAAAGACAGGTTGAAGGCCATCGACCGTGAAATCAGGAAACGGCAGAAGGCCCAAGCCCGCAGGGCGAGGAACGCGGGATACTCCAGCGAACGGGAGTACGCGAAGAGCGGCAAGACCAGCCGCGCGTATCGGAGAACACGGCTGGAAATCGGGAGACTGCACGCGAAATCCAAGCGCATACTGGACGACGTGTACCAGAAGTACACGACCCGGCTCGTACGCGAGAACGACCTGATTGTGTTGGAGAACCTACGGTTGGCGAACATGAGCCGCCGCAACAAGCCTGTTCCCGACCCGTTGCATGAAGGCAGGTATCTTCACAATGGTCAAGCGGCGAAACGTGGACTCAACCGTAGTCTCCGACAGGCGAGCATGGGAAGACTATCGTCCATGCTCGCATACAAGACCAAGCTTGCCGACGGCGTGGGCATGATACTCGTCAACCCCGCCTACACGAGCCAGACATGCAGCCGATGCGGGCATGTGGACAAAAAGAACCGCGAGAGCCAAGCGGTCTTCGTCTGCAAGAAATGCTCGTACACGGCGAACGCCGACGTGAACGCCGCCCGGAACATCCTCGAACGGGGATTGGACACGCTCGCCGTCACGTCGGAAAACCTGTGGGGCGCGGACGGCACCCCGGTCGAACAGGAACGTAAGACCAACGGAAACGCTACACGCGAATCCGTGGCAGTCTCTTAGAGACCAGAACCTCTCCCACCGTCAGGATGGGAGGAATCCCCCGGCTTCAGCCGAGGGGAGGACGTCAACTTGCTCCCGTAGCTCAGCGGACCAGAGCAGAAGAGTTCTAACCTTATGGTCGTGGGTTCGAATCCCATCGGGAGCACGAGATCCATACGAATACGTCGACCAGTTTGTTCCTTCGTGTGGATCGGTGGAGTAGTGGCAGAGCGGTCGAATGCGACTGTCCCGAAAGCAGCAGGGGTGCAAGCCCCCGGAGGTTCGAATCCTCCCTACTCCGCGAACCCCGCATGAAAATCGTTCCCATGAGGGGTTTATCGAGGTTTGGCCGGTGTGCCCCGTACTGAAAACACTGGCATGGATGGTGGGCCGTGCGGTAAAGGCGCAGTCCTGCTAAGACTGTTGGGGCGGAAGTCCCTGGCGAGTTCGACTCTCGCACCATCCGCTAGCCGATCTGCAGTGATAGGCCACGGGATAGGGCCTGGAATCCAGTCAGCAAAAACGGGTTGGATCGGCATGGCGGAACGCAGTCGGGCATACGTGTCCGATGCGTTCGCGCACATTCCTCCTTGGTGTAACGGCAGCACACGGGTCTTTGGAACCCATAGTCCTGGTTCGAAACCAGGAGGAGGAGCTTAGCGGCAGCACCTCGAATTGATTTTCCCTCTACACTCGATTCGACGTTTGTTGTACCGGACATACAGGAGGCCAGGCGTCAACCCAAGCCGCGAAAACGACGCCACGCCCTTGTAGCTCAGTGGATAGAGCGTCCGTCTCCGGAACGGAAGGCCACGAGTCCGATTCTCGTTGAGGGCACGCACGAGACTCCGCCAACCATAATGCACGGAGCCCTTCTTCTCTTCTCTCTCAAACCGTCGCGCCTCGTACGGCTCGTGCATCACGAGGCAACGCCCTTGTAGCTCAACGGATAGAGCGCCGGTTTCCTAAACCGGGCGCAGCCGGTCCGACTCCGGCCATGGGCACGATGCCTTGTTAGCTCAGTCGGTTAGAGCGCGGAGCTCATAACTCCATGGTCGTTGGTTCAAGCCCAACACGAGGCACTAGGATACCGTCGTCAACGTCACCGCCTGTTCTCTCGATCCATGGGGAATGGGGATGGAGCGATGGATGGCATTGCAGCTTTTAGTCCTTTCAGCTTAGGCTAAGCCGTTCAGCGTCGGCATCCGATAATCGCATTGCTAGCTCAGTAGGCCAGAGCACCCTGCTCATAACGGGGAGGTCGTTGGTTCGATTCCAGCGCAATGCACGAGTGCCGTATTTTGACGGTTCCCGCACTCGGTAAAAACGGAACCGTTGGAGTCCCGACCGGCCTCCGTCGTGATAAATCCCCGGTCAGGCAAACGCATGGGTCGTACGATCATGACGCGCAACCGTGCGGGGCGTTGGTGTAATGGCAGCACGCCACCCCCTGTGGGTGGAGATCCGGGTTCGAATCCCGTGGCGTCCGCTAGGGAATCCGCTTTCTGATACGGTGTCTGCGGATTCCTGTTTGCGGTGTTAGCACAACGGTTAGTGCCTCAGCCTTCCAAGCTGATGATGCGGGTTCGATTCCCGTACACCGCTCGATACGATTCCATGCCCGTTGGGAGTTCCCGGCGGGGAAGCCATGACCATGCGACTCGTGTCCGATGATCCGCGCCTCCGTTTGTTCGACGGACACGCGGATATCGCCGGCGCCCATCATTCCAGGATGATGCGAACAGCCCCCGTCGGAGGGGTCGGCGCGAATCCGATCTGCCCATCCGCCAAGTGCGGACAGGGTTTCCTGAGTCGTAATCGATTACGCCTCTTGTCAGCCGATCCACATGATGTGGAAACGGTCTCGGTGGAGCATGGGCGTCATAGCCCGTGATCCTCGTCATGCCTCATGCCGTAGTATGCGCGTCCACCGCAAGCATGAGTGCAAGGATCCGGCACGAGTGGCCGGATCGATTGTGGACTGTGCGGATATTGCGACCTCGCAAGGGTGGTATCCGCACATGCTTTCGTAGCCCAACCGGTAGAGGCAACAGTCTAAGGAACTGTCCAGCCCGGGTTCGAACCCCGGCGAAAGCACCAGCGGAAGCAACGGCGTCAACGCCACCCGATCCGGTTCGAACGTCTGACGGAACGGGAACGATGCTACGGTAGGTTCTCTCCATAACTGGGACCCGTAACCGTTGCAGCGCCCACTTCCGCTCATATTCTTGCGGAATATGATGTCAACGCCACCACCCGCCCGCTGCCATATTGGGGCGGAGTGGAACGATGGTCTAGGCGCAGGCCTGCACCTCAGTAGCCTGACAGAACCGCTTCTCCAGCATCGTATCCGCAACATGGCTTCGTCTTCCACCCGATAGGATGCCCTTTTAGGGTGATGCGGGTTCGAATCCCGTCGAAGCACGATGGGTCCAGTGGCCACATGCGAAACGCTGGGTTCCGAATGGGAGCAGTCTGTGGCCGATGGCATGAACCGGTCGCAGGACAAGCATTCCTTTGCTCGCATGGCCCATCCGCCGTTCCTCATGCCGGAACGGTTCCGCCGTCGTAGCTCAGCTGGCAGAGCAGCGCCCTCGTAATGCGCAGGTCACCGGTCCGAATCCGGTCGACGGCTCGCAGGAAGGAAACCTATTTCAGGTTTCCGAGAGATTAAGGAGATTCCTATGACTGCACCTAATAATGTAACTCCCCCTACCCCCCCGCACAGGTTCCGGTAGATGGAGGGCAGCCGCGCCGACACGATAATAAACAGGGTAAGAAGCCTCTGTATAAGCGTTGGTGGTTCTGGCTGATCGTAGTACTGGTTGTCCTTGGAGTTGTCGGTTCCACCCAGTCCGGCGACGATACGGCGACATCCGCTTCGACCGAAAGCAGCACCAGTCAGACCGCAACACCGGAGAAATCAGAGAAACCGACGGAACCGACGAAACCAGCGGAACCGGCGAAACCAGCGGAGAAAACCATCGAACTCCAGGCGACCGCCACCGGCAACGGCACAGCGATGATCTGGGAAAACGGGTCATCCAGCAGCCAGCAATTCTCTGGTTCGTGGTCGAAAACCTACACCGGGGATGAAGCCAAGGACTTGACAATGCTCAGTGTCACCGGCGACATCATGGGTGACAACAACCAGCAAGTGTCCTGTAAGGTGATTGTCGACGGACAGGAGAAAGTCTCGAAGGATGCCTCCGGTTCCGCTGGTACGGCCACTTGCAACGTCCCGTTGTTCTAGCGGGATCCCCAGCCGGAGGGAATTGAATCCGGCAATGCTGCCGTAGCTCAGCTGGTAGAGCAGCCGCCTTGTAAGCGGCAGGTCGTCGGATCATATCCGACCGGCAGCTCGATTGGGGTTGTGGCTCAGTTGGTAGAGCGTTTCGTTCGCAACGAAAAGGTCGCGGGTTCGATTCCCGCCAGCTCCACTTCTTTTTTTTTGGTGTCTTTCTTCAGTTTTTTTCGTATGCCTATGGTAGTTTGACTTTTCTCTTTTACTTGTTATACTGAATATGTCCACATAAAAATGAAAGAGGAAAACCAATGAACATCGCATACTCCCGTTATCTGCAAAACGCGCTCGAACATAGCACCCTCACCGATGAGGAGAAGCAAGGCGCACACGCCTTCCTGAAATTCCTGTCAACCTACAAGCCCACAGGGCTGAACGTCAGGGAACCGGATTTCTACGGTTATGGTGATGCGTTCGGCCAGTACGGCGTCACCTACTTCGACCAGCAAACCCTCGAAGACTATGGCATCGACCCCGACAAGCTGGACGCACCTCAGCTTGACCAGCTGATGACACGCTGGACGGAAGAAGCCTACGACATGCTCAGCGGCGACGGCTGCGACATCATCCCCGACTCTCTCGACAACGCGATCAAGACGCTTGGAATCGACCGTGAAAGCATCGAGGCGTGAAATCATGATGAACATTGAAGACTTCAGGAACATGTTCCGCGCACACTTGAGCCATGAAATCTGGGACAAGTGGCGCAAAGGACAGCTTGACGTGTCCAGGCGCCGCAACACTCCTGACGGATGCGAATACGAGGAACTTCCCAAAGAGGCGGCAGATCAGATTCTTGACGGTGGGGAAATCCATTCCTGCGAGGATCTGGCAGACCCCACTGAAGTGATTTCCGACCGTTACGCCTGCTCCCTGTATGGCATCACCACGTTCAAACCCAGCGGATACGCGATCGAAGAAGACTTCCCGAATGAGGTGGTTCTCCTCGTCCGTGGTTGGAGCGTCGCCGATTTCATGAGCGACTGGACGAAATTCGACGCGGTCGACGACTGAGAAAAAGAGAACACGAAATGTATGAAATCAGAAGCACAAAAGACGGCGTGGCTGGCGCATACGAGTATTCGACATCAGTACCAGCAGACTACAGCTTCAAGCAAATGCTCGACATGGCACGAGACATCGCCAACGAGAACGGGTATGAGGCAAGCATCTACGACGACGAAAACGAAATGGTCATCACCATCTCGCCGAAACAATACAGCATGGGAGTAGCGGCATGAGCAGCAGGAAACTCGTCAGCGTACAGGAAATCACCAACATCGAACCCATCGAGGGAGCCGATCGTATCGAAGTCGCCCGCGTATTGGGCTGGCGTGTGGTCGTCGGCAAGGACATGCATCTGAAGCCGGGGGACAGGGTCGCCTATTTCGAGACCGACAGTCTCCTGCCAGCCTATGACCCGCGTTACAAGGCGTTCCAGGCTCGCGGTCAGAAGACCATGATCGTCGGAGCCAAGGAAATCACCGGCCATGTGCTGCGCACCATGAAACTGCGCGGAGTCTACTCGCAGGGCCTCATCATGCGTTTGGACGAGCTCGGGTTCCGGTACACGCCCCCCTGTCGGCACGGACATCACCACGGAAGCGAACGTGCTCAAATACGAGGAGCCGTTGCCGATGGGCGGCATGCAGGTCGGCCGGTTCGACGCACCCTGCTCCAAGTCGGACGCGCCACGTCTGCAGACGCTCACCGACTACTGGGGTGAAATCAAGACGTTGAAAGCCGTGCCGACCGTGAAGGTCGATGGCACCAGCACCACGCTCAGCATGGACGAACGAGGACAAGTCCACGTGTATTCCCGCAACTGGGAGCTTGACTCCATGTCCTCGAACATGCAGCTCGCCAAAAGATTCCAGTTGGATAAGATGCTATGGCCCGGCATGGCCGTCCAGTTCGAGCTATGTGGCCCCGGTATCCAATCAAACCGGTTGAAACTGCCGGCCCAACGCCCGTTCGTCTTCGCCGTGTGGAAAGACCACCACAAGATCGACCGCGACCAGTGGCCGACCGGCATGCCGAATCTTGCCGTTCCCGAACTCGACGAAAACGAGTGGGCATTGACGGGGAGCGTGGACGACATGATCGCCAAAGTAGACGGGTTGCGTGGCAACGTCACCAAAGACCGTCTGGACGAGGGCATCGTCTGGCATCTGCACGAAGACCAGCAGTTGTCCGAGGGATTGGCGGACGAACTGGGAGCCAATCGGTGCTTCAAGATCATCAACAACAAATACCTGACGAAGAACGGACTATGAGAGCATGGCATACCCGATGTTCCCGCTCGTATCGGCTCCCGCATCCTACATGCCGGTACCCGTCGATCTGGTACTGCGCCTCGCCTCGTTCACCTTGGCCCACCCCGAGGATACGGGAGGCCTTACCTCCGATGAGGTCAGGCATCTGAACCTGCCCTGCGGCTCCTACGGGTATGAGAGCGAAGCCGTCGACGATTGGCTCGACGAACTGGCAGACCAGCTTGAAGAGAGGCGATAGCTTTGGCCAAGACAATCATGGTGGACATCGACAACACGATCGCCGACTATACGAACGGTCTGCGCGACTACATCCGCGAATGCGGACGTGGCGAGGAGGATTATCCCTGCCCGGAGCCGACGGCCTACGATTTCACGCTGGCCGGCGGCTGGCCGTTCAGCGGGGATGCGAAGGCGTTCACGTGGTGGCATACGCGCGCGGTCGCCGACGGCCTCTACTCGAAGGAGGAGCCGTATGAGGGCGCGGTCGACGCGTTGAACCAGCTGCACGATGCGGGCTGGAACATCATCATGGCGACCAGCCGCGCGGATGACTGGCGCGGCGAAAGCCAACGCTGGCTGCACCGCAACGGCTTCCAGTTCGACGGCTACTACAACGGCGACAAGACGCTGCTCACGCCGGACGTGCTCATCGACGACAGGCCCGTCACATTGGAGGCGATGACTGCGAAGGGCGTGACCGTACTGCATCCCGATCATGCGTACTGCACGGCCGCGCCGGGCCGCATGTTCCACCGGTGGGCCGCCGTGCCCCTGATCCTGGGAGGACTGGAATGAACGAAGAAAACCCGTCGACTGATGCGACGTTCGACCGGCTGCTCGACGAACTGCACGGCATCCAATCCGGACAGTCGTACGCCGCCGCATTGGAATGGACGTCCCGGCTGCGTGCCGGACTGGACGCATTGGAATCATTGGCCGTACGCGACGCCGTCCTGAACGCCCATCTGAGCAAGACGGAGATCGCGTCCGCACTCGGCATCACCCGCCAGACATTGTACAACCGGCATAAGGAACTGCTCGGAGAGTTGAAGGAGCAATGCCGCCGCAAACCCCGGCATCCCATCGATTCGACCGCATACCGGATACGCGACGGACGGACCATACCCGCCAAGGAGAAGGAATGACGGACAGAGTCGAAATCGAACGCCGGTGCGGCATGATCATGGGTGCCCGCCACGGCCACATGACACTCACGTGGCTGCCCGACAGGGGCCGTCACGGCACCCGCACATGGGTGCTGTCCACCCATGACGGGGACACGGTCCGCCGCATCCGGCTGAACGCCAACGAGCTGGGCGAACTGGCGGGCATATTGCAGGCGATAGCGAACGAAGGAGAACAGCATTGATTTACGACATCACACCCATCACGTTCAACCAATTGGATCTGCTGTCTGCCGGACACCCGCAGGGTGGTCTTCAGCAGACCGGGCACATGGCGCATCTCGCCGCCCCAGACGTGGAGGCCACGGATCTGATCGGTGTGACCCGTAATGGTGTTCTGACGGCCGGATGTCTGATCGCGTGGACTCGAGGCCGGTTCGGTTTGGAGGGTAGCATCTGGCTCGGCCCGTTATGCGCGCTCGATGATCCGAAACTCCTCGAACACATGACCCGTGGAATTCGTCTCGCCGCACGACGCCGTCATGCCGTGTCCGTCACATGCTGGCCGAACATCGAATACCAAAGGCATGACGCGGCCGGGAACCCGATCGGTGTCCCCGACACGATGATCCTTGACGCCTACCGGTCATGCGGCTGGAAGCATCAAGGATTCGACACCGGATACGGGAAAGTCATCAACCGTTGGAATTGGATCAGAACCTTCGACGGCATCAAGGATGAGAAGACGCTGCTCGCCTCATGTAAGCCGCGTACCCGGTGGAGCGTGAACCGGGCGAGAACATCAGGGGTACGAGTACGCGAACTCGGTGCGGATGAGCTTGGCACGTTCGTGGACATCGAACGGAGGACCGCAGGACGACGCGGCTTCACGGCCCGCGACGAAGACTACTATCGCCGGTTCAAGGAGACATTCGGAAGCCGAGCCCATTTCATGCTCGCCGAAATCCATGCCAATGAGCTTCTGGCCGGCCTGACCGCCGAACATGACAGGCTCGCCGATCAGCTGGATTCGCTGAAAACCAGATACGAAGCGCATGCCACGACCCGGCTCAAACGCCAGATTGACGATACGGCCCGCAACCTGACCGCCCTGGAACGTCGCCTCGACGAGGCGCGCGCCTTGACCACACATGGTAGCGTGATCCCAGCCGCCTGCGCCCTGTTCGTGGAACACCGGCGTGAAACCGTGTACCTGACAGCCGGCGCTCTCCCCGAATACCGGGCATACCAGGCTCCCGCCCTGTTGGTCCACGAAGGAATGCTCCGCCTGTGCGTCAACAGTACCCAACCGCGACGCTTCAACATGTACGGCATCACCGGCGTATTCAACGACCCGGATGACGAAGGCCGTGGGGTATTGGAATTCAAACAGGGATTCAACGGGCATGCCGAGGAGCTGGTTGGAGCATTCATCCTGCCGACCAGCACGATCCGATACAAGCTCGTTGAAGCCGTTCACGCGATTAAGCCGCTGAAGAAGGCCGGCCAAACAGAAGATGGTCGTTGACTTCCTCCCCACGGCTGAAGCCGGGGTTTTACGGCGCGATTCG
>ERZ857693.2023-NODE-2023-length-21909-cov-3.961289_pt1 | contig 21909 bp, 16 predicted proteins | sample MGYA00519765_ERZ857693 | MGnify/ENA primary metagenome ERZ857693 (study PRJEB31778, sample SAMEA3449354) | human gut metagenome | biome: human gut; feature: human-associated habitat; material: faeces | place: United Kingdom | collected 2010/2012 ... | reverse complement strand
TTCGGACAGGTTGTTCTTGATCTTAGTGACGTTGAGATGCAGCTGGTTGGCCTTGACCGTGATCTGAACGGTGATCACCGCGTCAATCTTCTTGGCCTCATCCTTGACCTTCAGCGTGTAGGTGGCCTCGGTGTCGGAAACCTTCTTGAAGGTCACGTCGTCATCGCCCAGTTCGATGTTGGTGCCGTTGATTTCAACGGTGCGCACATCCTTGGACTGGCCGTACATCACCTTGCCGTCGGTCATCGTGTACTGCAGCACAGAGGGGAAGTTCTTCTTAATCTGAACTTCCATCTTCTTGGTCTTCAGCGTTTCGGAGGCGACCTGAACGGTTTTGTTCAGGGTGATGGGATCGATGGCAAGATCCGCGCCGGAAACCGCGTGCTTGGCGGCTTCGACAACCTCCGGGAAGTCCTTGATGTACACGTCGGTGACCTGGTTCAGCCCCTTCCAGGAGCCGGCCTTGATGGCAAGCTTGTTGGAGAGGTTCGTCATTGCGGAGTAATCGACATCGAATGCCTTCTGGCCATCCACGGTCAGTGTGGCGACCTCGGCGTCGGTCCAGGAGACCTGAATGTCGTGCTCTTCGTTGGCGCTCGGAGCAGCGATACGAGCACCGCTGTACCAGCTGCCGCTACCGCCACCGGTGTAGGTCTGCCAGAACCAGCCGTCCGAATCGTAGCCGATGAACAGGCCGCTGCCCGGGTCGTTGTAGCCCAGGTAGAAGCCGAAGCGGTTGGCGGAGCCTTCCTGCGGGGATTTGATGGTGGCGTGGAAGGAGCCGGCCTTGGAGAAGTCGTAATCTGTGCCCCATACGGCTACTGCCGGCCAGTTGTTGCTGGAGCTGGGGTTCGCTGCCGCATTACCGTTAGAGGCAGTGGACTTGAGGTGCAGCCAACCGTTTGCCATCTCCAGGATTTCGCCGCCCTGAGCGATGTTGGAATCAATAGTCCAGCCTTCAACCGCATCGGCTTGTGCGGAAGGAGTCTCGGAAGCAGTTGCAGAATCAGAAGTATCGTTGATTTGCTGAATCTGACTTGCCAAAGTCTGCAAGTCAGCATCAGACAGGGGCACTGCGAACGCAGTACCTCCCCCGCTGCCCATGCAGGTTAAGGCTAACGCTGTTGCCAGCGCAGCCGATATAGTCTTCTTCTTTTTCATTAACTATATTTTCCTTAATCTCTTCTTCGAGGTGAAGCAGATGCCTTCTTCATTGAAGAATACGCATTCGCAATTACGATAAGACACTTTACAAGAAGCTATTCTTAATAGCAATCTCAGCAAATACGGAGAATCGCCACATATTTGACATTGAATTACAACGTGAGTGAAATCACAAAACCCAATAAACGACTACGTTGTTAACCTTCACATCTATATTCGCATCATCGCGACACGCGCAGGGAAAAACTGCGCAAAAAAAGTAAGACGAATTTACCTGCATTCGACGCAATCAATGCAGCAGCATTACAGCAGCAAGCCGATTGAGCAAAATAGCAAAAGCCGCCTTGCGCAACCGCAAGACGGCTTTGACGACAATGGTGAGGCTGTGCTCGCTTACTTCTTGGAAGCGTTCACGGCATCCACAGCCTTCTGCAGCGATTGAGTATAAGCCTTGTACCAATCAGCCTGCTCGTTGAGCTTCGCAGTAGCGGACTTGAAGCCGGCAGTGTCGTCAGCTACGCAGCCTTCGTATACCGGCAGTTCCACGCTCAGTTCCTTGTTGAGGGCGTCCAGCGTGGAGGCATCCTTTACATCCTTCTTGGTGAGCGCAGCAGCTTCGGAAGCATCGCCATTGACCAAGTTGTTGTAGTCATTAGTGGCGTTGCGCACATTTTCGGAAGCGGCGGCGCAAGCGGCGACTGCATTGTTGTACTGAGCATCGGAGTAGGCGCGGAAGCCGAACACACCGGCCACGACGATAATGGCCACGACCACCACGGCGATAATGGCGACGGCCGCCTTAGACATGTGCTTCTTCTGAGCGCCTTCATTGCTTGCATTGTTGGCGTTGTTTGCCGGTACAGCCTGCTGCCCAGCGGACATACTTCGATCTCCTTCGTTCTCGTACTTTCATACACACGTATGCGCTCTTAGCGCTCTTATGCGCACTCATATGCAGGGAAGTCGCTTTTCAAGCGGCTACTTCCCTGAAAACAAAAAACCCTCGCATTCCGCGAGGGTCATTGGCTGGGATGCCTGGACTCGAACCAAGAATGGCTGAACCAGAATCAGCTGTGTTGCCAATTACACCACATCCCAATTTGGCAGGCGTGGCAACTTCGAAAAGTTGTCCGTCGTACCCCCGACCGGATTTGAACCGGTGTTGGCGCCGTGAGAGGGCGTAGTCCTAGACCGCTAGACGATGGGGGCATATTCAGTTTTTCAACCGGCTGCTCGGTGAACCGCGCAACGAGTGATAAATATACGCAAGTATTCACCCTTACGCAACTTACGGCGTGTCGCGCGGAATTTCAACGATTTCAAGTGCTACGCTGCCACTACTGATGAATTTGCATGAACTCTACTGACGGATTATCAGTAAGCACTACTGATGAATTACCATCTAATGCACTGATGAAATTGCAGATGAGGCAATGATCTTTGCCTTGCACATTCATAGCCGGCAAATCAGCCTTCAAGAACCAAATGAGGCGCTTATGTTCCCTTGCGACAGCGAGCGCGTCGCGATGCTTGTAATGCAATGTCACGTCAAAGACCGCCGCCCGGTTACCTATCAACCGTTTCATGGACGCATGAAGGCGAAACCACCTACAAGGCACGTTTCGTGACCTCACTGCACAAACCAGCCATGTTCAACCTCGTACATATTCTCACTGGCATGCGGCGCAGCGGTAAGACTTTCCAGCTGTTCCAGCTCATCACTGAATACAAGAAAAGGTGGGCATCTGCACATGCAGACGCCCACCTTGAGTGTCCTTACAGCTCAGCCGAGCACGGAAGGAACCTTAGCTCACAGGTGCTCGCGCAGGCCCTTCAGGCGAGCGAGGGAAACCGGCTTGCCGACGATCTCCATGGACTCGAACAGCGGCGGGCTCACGCGACGACCAGACATGGCCACACGCACCGGACCGAAAGCGAGGCGCGGCTTGTAGCCGCCCTCCTCAACCAGAGCCTTGTTCAGGGTCTCATGCAGGTTGTCGGTCTTCCAGTCAGCCTCATCCACAGCCTCGAGTGCGGCGATGGCCTTGTCCAGCACCTCGCCGGCAGAATCCTTCAGCTGCTTCTTGGCGTCGTCAGCCGGCTCCAAGTAGCCCTCGGTGGAGAGCAGGGAGCCGACCATGCCGGCAACCTCACCCAGCAGGCGCACGCGCGGCTGAACCAGCGGAGCGGCGGCGGTCAGCACCTCACGCTCACGGTCGGTCAGGGCATCCCAGTTGTCGGCGGAAACCACACCGTCGCGGTGCAGGTACGGCACCGAGCGGCGCAGGAAGTCCTCGGGCTCAAGCATACGGATGTGCTCGGCGTTGATGGAGATGGCCTTGTCGATGTCGAAGCGGGCCGGGTTGGCCTTGACGTCGCGCACGTCGAACTTCTCGGTCATCTCGTCCATGGAGAACACGTCGCGGTCCGGTGCAATGGACCAGCCGAGCAGGGCCAGGTAGTTGAGCAGGCCCTCGCGGATGAAGCCATTGTCGCGGTGGTTGAACAGGTTGGACTCTGGGTCGCGCTTGGAGAGCTTCTTGTTGCCCTGGCCCATCACGTACGGCATGTGGCCGAACAGCGGCATCTCCTTGGCGATGCCGAGTTCCATAAGGTAACGGTAAAGCACGATCTGGCGCGGGGTGGAGCTCAGGAGGTCCTCGCCGCGCAGCACGACGTTGACTTCCATCATCGCGTCGTCGACCGGGTTGGTCAGCGTGTACAGTGGGTCGCCGTTCGGGCGCACGATCACGTAGTCCGGCACGGAGCCGGCCTTGAACTCGATGGTGCCACGAATCAGATCGTCAAAGGCGATGTCTTCATCAGGCATCTTGATACGTAGCGCAGGCTTGCGGCCCTCGGCGCGGAAGGCGGCCTTCTGTTCATCGGTCAGGTTGCGGTCGTAGCCATCGTAGCCGAACTCGGCCGGACGGCCGGCGGCAAGGTTGCGCTCCTTGATTTCCTCAGGAGTGGAGAAGGACTCGTAGGCGTAGCCGGCTTCGAGCAGCTTGGCGGCAACATCCTTGTAGATGGCGGTACGCTCGGACTGGCGGTACGGGCCGTGAGGGCCACCCACATCGATGCCCTCGTCCCAGTCGATACCCAGCCAACGCAGGGATTCGAGGATCTGGTTGTAGCTTTCTTCGGAGTCGCGCACGGCGTCGGTGTCTTCGATACGGAAGATCAGCGTGCCGCCGGTGGCGCGAGCTTCCGCCCAGTTGAACAGGGCGGTACGAATCATGCCGACATGCGGGGTTCCGGTCGGCGACGGGCAGAAGCGAACACGAACGTTCTTGGGCAGTTCGGGTTTGGTGTTTTCAGCATCAGTCATAGTCCCCTATTGTGCCGCGCGCGCCGGACGCGGAGAGCAGCGCTCCTCGCTCTTTTGCTTCGTTATTGACGTTTCGGGCCAACACCATCCCAAAACGGCCATTTTCCAACGAAATCTCTTTTGCCTGCCATTTTCTTTTCTTTTGCTTTTAAAATCAAAAGAAAAGAAAACAGCAAACGAGAATCAGCAGGCCAGGCCCACGAACAGCAGATCCTAGTCTTGAGATTCGTCTTCATGCGATTCGCGCTGCTCAACGGCGGCATCCGCGTATTCGTGGTTCATGGCATTCCCTACATCTCTGTATGTTGCTTTATGCGTAGCGCCAAAAGCTTCGTCTGCTTTCCAGTTCCGCCCCGCAACTGTGCGCAATATTCATGCAACAGGTTACACAACCGATCGATAACGTTCACCCTCAACTGATATCGATTTGATAACCATCGATTCTTTCCAGTGCATTCACCACAACTTTGGACATTATTTGGCGCAATTGTTGAGTTTTCCACTCATGCAATGGAAGAATATGATGTGACACATAGGTCTTATGAAAGGGGAATCAATGTCTGATCCCAACAATGTGCCTTTGCCTCAGCAGCCTGAGGCCAACGGTACGCCCACACCTAATCCCGTACCGCAGTATGGCGCACCGGCCCCGGCGCAGCCCTCACAGCCGGCGCAGCCCGCTTACGGACAGCCGGCATACGGTCAGCCTGCTCCGACCGCGAACTCTTATGGCCAGGCCGTACCAACCTACGGTCAGCCCGCGCCCGACGCCAACACCTACGGTCAATCCGCACCGGCGTACGGCACACCGGCCCCCGATGGCAATCCTTACGGCCCGGTTCCGCCGTCTTACGGCCAATACGCCGCGCCCACTGCCACTGTGCCGCTGGATAAGCCTTACTACGGATGCTCCTTCCAAGAAGCCTTCCTGCGCTTCTGGAAGAAGTACACGGTGTTCAAGGGCCGCGCGTCCCGCAGTGAATTCTGGTGGTGGGTGCTGGCCGCTTTCGGCATCAATATAGCGCTGGACATCCTCAACACCGCCACAGATGAAAAGCTTGGCTTCCTCGCCACCATTTGGGGTCTGGTGACCCTAATCCCCACCCTGGCACTTTCCGTCCGCCGTCTGCATGACACGAACAAGCCTGGCTGGTGGGTTGCCATTTTCTATATCGCGATGGTTATCGGCCTTATCATCATGATTATCGGCGGTGGTGCGGCACTGTACGGCGGGTTCAGGAGCCTTGGCAGTTATGACTATGGTTATGGCAGCATGGCCGCCGGCGGTCTTGGCGCGGCGGTCATTGGTGCGTTGATTACGCTGGCCGGCTGCGTTGTCTATATCGTGTTCATGGCTCTTCCCAGCAAGCCGGAGGGCGCACGTTTTGACGATGGCGCGGCGGCAACCCCCATGCCTCAGGGTGCTTACGGCGCACCATACAGCACGCCTGTACCCCCGAATTTCGCCGCTCCGAACGCGCCCGCACCCGGCTTCAACCAGCCGGCCCCGGCTTACGGCCAGCCGCCCATGCCAACCCCCGACTATGGCCAGCCGGCTGCACCCGCACCTGATTACGGTCAGGTACCGGCCCCGCAGTACGGCCAAGTTCCGCCGATGCCTCAAAACGCCGGCGACGAATCCGCAACACCTTCTGAGCACACGGCTCCCGCCGGCGACAATGCCCAGAAACCCTGGCAAGGCCAGTAACCGATATCGGTGAACTTCCGTTGAAGAAGTTCCCCGCAACCAATGATGAAGCCCTACTCAACGCGAGTAGGGCTTCATCATTCTCGGCACTGTATTATCGGCACTGTATTCAGCCAACTACCCCAACGGCATCACGGCAATGGACTGCGAAAGCATATACGATTCACCCGGACTAAGGGCAACGATACGGTCTCGGCACGCCGCTGCCTCCACGGCCACAAAGCCACGCCATTCACCCGTCTTGGCATGGGCAATGGCGTTGCCGCCCTGCTCTCCGGGATTCCACACCACCGTCTGCGGCGAGCCGGTCTTGCCGATGCGAATCACACGACCCAGCACATGGTCCTGCAATTCCAGTGCAGCATCGGAATAATACACACGGTCCACCGGCTGATCGCCGAACATCACCGATGGCTGTTCTTGTAGTTTTGGCGGGAATCCGGCTTCCGTGGCATCCAGATATGTTGCACCCCGCAAACCGACCAGCCGCGCGCCGAGCACATCGCCGACATGCAGATACGAGTGCAGCGCCGCCTCATACGACATCGGCTCACCTCCCGTGTTGGTAACGGTCAGCGTCATCGTCAGCGTATCGCTGGCACACACCTCGTATGCGGCATGGAAACGCACGTTGGGTTCATCCTCGATCCATGGCACTTCGCCAGTCGTCAGTCGTTCGGAATCCAGCACATACCGCACACGGGCACCGGTAAACGCCCCTTCGTCCAGCGCCCACTGGCGCAATCGTGCGAACCCATGAATCGGTCGCTTCGCAGTCTGCCCGCCATGCACAAACCCCGGCCCGAACCAGGGGAAGCACACCGGCACTCCCCCGCCAACCGGCTGACCAGCTTCGAAATGCCATGTGCGGGGCGTCCAGATTACATCCGGCTGCCCCGCCGGGGCCCAGCGCAGCAGATGCGCCCCGTAATCGCTGATTACCGCGCTACCGCCGTCATTGGTGAGCGTGCGCAGATTGACGCCATTGCCCATAAGTGTTTCTTCTTCCGTTGCGTAAGCGATGTTCTTCACCACATAGACGATTTCCTTGGCACGGAGGAATCGCGAGCAGGGGTAAGAGAACCGATCAGGCGGGCTAAGCTGCCTTGATTCTCACAACTCCACGGTTTCTTTGCCAGGGTCATCTTTAATGTGCGCAAACTTGGCGGCCAAGGCCTCCTTGTTGCGCTTTTCGTCTTCTTCCTTGGCCTTCTTCTTGGCTTCGTCCGGGTTCCAGAGCACATCGTCGCGGTGCTTGGTCCATTCGGCACCGGCCAGCGGGGCAATGTATTCGGCGGTGGCGGTCAGGGTGTCACCGGCATTGGCACGCGTATCAATCAGATCAAGAATCTGCTGGTCGGTCAGGCAGATGCGCGGAATCGAGCACTGCTCACGTAATTCGTTGACGTACAGCAGAATCGGCAACGTTACGATGGCGGTGGCCCGGGCCTCGTCAGCAACATCAGCGGCATCAGCAACAGCCGGACCAACCAAGCCAACCGTCTCGGCATGCCCGCTCACCACGTTCAGCAGCGCATCGCATACGGCGAGCGCGGTGGCGAAACGGACGGCCACATCAGCCGGCTCGCCGGAAGCCGCCAAACGTCCGCCAGCCTCGGCATCGGCCTCAACCTGAGCCTCCACGGAGACAACCGTCTCACGGACTGCGGCCTCGACATGCGAATCCCAGTCAACACCTAAAGCTTCGGCGGCATCGAAAATCAGCTGCACATCGCCGGATTCCGAGTAACCGGCCATCGTATCGTAGGCGTCATTGGCAGCAAGCAGCGTGTCTACGATGCTTTGCGGACGGCCAGGAATCTCATCGGCCCCCTCGTAGACGAATTCGGCGTCAGGCATCGTAACATCCTGACCGGTGAGAATGCGTGCGAACGCGTGCGTGACACGCACCTGCAGGTTCTCCGCATACTTGGCGTCATTGTCCATCTGCATGGCTTCGGTCAGCGGCCACAGGCTAATTAGCGCCGAGCCGGCTTCAGCGGCCTCAGCTACCCCCGGCAATGCCGCGATCCGTGCGATTGCCTCACGATTGAGTTCAATGGTCATTCATGCTCCTCTGCGTTCACCACTTGATTGTAGTGCGTCCCATTGGCTCCCTCTGAGGGGAGCCCAGATTGTAGCTCAGCTATTCACCAGTGTGCCGTTACCTGACGTTGGCTGCTGGGTCGACATACGTGATTGACATCACACGGCCGGTTTCGTTGTCGTACGTCACCGAGGTCACGGAGGCGAGCGCCGTGTGCCGCAGGAACATCCAGTGCTCGGGGTGGCCGGTCTCCAGATAATGGCGATAACTGAAAATCGGCGATTCGTGGCTGACCACCACAATCTGTTCGCCGGGGTGTTGAGCGACCTTCTCGCGTGCGAAATCATCCATGCGCTGCGCAATGTGCTGATAGGATTCGCCCCAACTCGGCTTGTACAGGTTGGTGACCAGTTTCCAATTGCCGTTCTTCCACAGCGCGCCTTCGCCATGGCCGATACGCTTGCCGCGGAACTCGTTGCCGGCCTCAATCACTCGCTCATCGGCGGTGAGCATGAGCGGGGCTTCGCCTCGGGCCTCGCGCACGGGATTCAACGCGTCAAGAATCGCGTCGGCGGTCTCGCGCGTGCGGTCCAGGGGAGACGAATACACCGCGGAAATCGTATTGGTCTGAGGGCTATTGGCCAGATAGGCGGCGGTGGCCTGTGCCATACGCCGGCCAAGATCGGAGAGATGGAAGTCGGGCAGCCGCTCATAGAGCAGATGGTCAGGGTTGTAGACCTTGCCGTGGCGAACGAAGTGGATGGTGGTTGCGCTCATGAGCCGCCTTTCTTTTTATTCCTACGGGCATCTTGCGATGTTCGCCGAAGAACATGAGAACGTTGTCTTAATATCTCCAATCTACCGCGTGTCGCGCCCTAACCAACGATTAGAGTATCCGTGACGCAAATATGCGAATAGGGAAATCCAACGCAAACTTTGCGCGACCATGGACAACACATCATTCGATGAGGGCTTCGCCGGCAACGCCACGTCAGCGGGGAACATCCAATCGGGAGCGGAAAGGAGCGTAGTGCTGTTATGTCCAACAACCTGTCCAACTCGAACACCATTATGGCTGGCATCAAGGAAGTGGGTCACAAAGTTTTTGGTGGGTATGCGGAGTTGCTGCGCATACCTCATACCGCTCGTTATTCCATCGGTTCGGTGATTGCCTGCATGCCGTTCCCGATGGTGGGCATGACCATCACCATTTCCGTGCAGCATTACTACGGCAACTACTCGCTGGCAGGTATGCTCACCGCCATTCAGGCGATTGCACTGGCCGTGGCCACGCCGCTGCTCGGCAAGCTGACCGACAAGTTCGGCCAGAGGCAGGTCTCGATTCCGACGATTATCGTTTGGATTGTGGCCGCCATCGCGCTGGTGACGGCGATTACCAACCGCGCGCCGGAATGGGTGCTGTACTGTCTGACGCCGTTCCTGGCCGCCATTCCGCCGTGGGGCGCGATGAGCCGCGCGCGCTGGACCAAAATCCTGAAGGGCGATCAGGAGCGTACCAACCGTGCGCTCTCCCTGTGCGGCGTGCTGGACGAATGCATGTGGGTAATCGGCAATCCACTGGCTTCCACACTGGCCGTGATCTCCGGTCTGCTGGCATTCTCGTTCACCGGCATGTGCGTGGTGGTGGGCGCGCTGATGTTCTTGACCGAGCTGACCACTGAGCCACCGTCACAGACTCAGCTGGCCCGCGCTGAGGGCATTTCCCGCAAGGAATACCGTGAGCGCGAGGCGGCTCGAGCCGAAGCGTTGAAGGTGGAGACCGCAGCCGAGGAGACTCGCCGCCGTCTTGAGCGCGAAGGCGTGACCGATGAGGCCACGATTAACGCCGCCATTGAGCAGGCGGTCGCCGATGCGCGTTCCGGCAAGAAGGCGTCCATCTGGGGACCGGGTCTGATTGCGGTATGCGTCACCTGGTTCGGCTTGGGCGCGTTCCAGTCGGCTACAGGCATCTCGATCATCGCATTCGCCACCGAGTCGAATATGAAGCAGTACACGGGCTTTGTATTCGCCTGCTTCTCCATCAGCTCGTTGATGGGCGCCTTGGTGTACGGCGCGAAGAACTGGTCGATTGCCCTGTGGAAGCGCTTCTACTTCTGCCTGGCCGTGGTGAACATCGGCATCAGCACGTTCCTGTTCGCCAAGCATCTGTGGGTGATTATGATCATCTACCTGATCATCGGCGTGTGCCAGGCTCCGACGTGGATTAACGGCAACCAGCTCATGCTGCACTTGGTGCCGCCTTCCCGCCTGACCGAAGGCATGGCGTGGATGGGTGCGATGAATTCTATCGGCTCCTCCGCCGGTTCGGCGATTGCCGGCCAGTTCATCGACCGCATGGGCTCGCATGGCGGCTTCATGGTGGTGACCACTTTGGCACTGGTCTCGCTGGCGATTGCGCTGATTGGCTTCAAGCAGATCAAGGGCTCCACCGAGCAGCCGACCTTGACTGAAGTGAGTGTGTGAGACAAAAGCTAAGCCCCCTCTGACGAGGGGGCTTATACGTCAAAACGCTACTTCGGCCAGCCTTTGGGCGTGTGTTCCAGGGACCAGATGCCGAGCTTGTGGGAGAAGCTGTTCTGCCACTTGGCTTCAAGCTCCTCGGCATTCAGTCGATTTTCAGCGGACTTCAGACGGTTCATCGCATTGGTGTGCGTATCGTCGAGCAGCCACTTGCGAATCAAGAAGTTCCAGATCATTACCACGGCAGTGGCCACCAACTTGCCGATATTGGTGCGCAACAGATATTCGGCATGCTGCGATACATAGGCATCATGGTTCATGCCATAAGTGGAAATCCAGATAATCGCGTCATTCATGAACAGACCGACTACAGCGCCCGCCACGAAGATAAGAATCTCCATCCAGCGCGCCATGTCATCACGATGCTTGAATACGAATTTCATGCTCGCCAGATAGTTGAAAATCAGCGAGATGATGAAAGAGACGGTGGCAGCCAGCACGTTGTGCATGTGGAATATGCCAACCAATAGGTTGAGAATACCCCAGTCGATAACAAAGGCGATGACGCCCACAATGCCGAACTTCATCAGTTGTTCAATCAGTTTTCTCACAAGGGTATTCAACACTATTGGGCTGACTGCGGAACATATATTGGCTGGAAAGGCCAATAATCTCCCCAAATTGGCCTTGCCCCGGTCCGTTCTGCAAGCAGCTTCCTACATCCGCATGCCATGTTCAACAGCAACCGCTGAGGCTAGACTGGAAGCGAACCGAATCAAGGAGGAATTATGCCCGTTATTCACACTCATGTGTCCGTGCCCACCACCCCTGAGCAGCGCGAGGCGTTGAAGGCTGCCTATGGCAAGGCGATTACCGCCGTGCCGGGCAAGTCCGAGGGCTGGCTAATGTGCCCGTTCGAGGACAATATGCCGATTTACTTCGGTGGTAGCGATGACCAGCCCGCCGCCTATGTGGAAGTCAACGTGTTCGGCCGCTCTGTGCCGGGCTCTGCTTGGGAAAAGCTGACCGAGAGCATTATGGCCGCGCTGAACTCCACGCTCGGTATTCCCGAGGACCGCACCTACATCCGTTACACCGCCACCACCGACTGGGGCTGGAATGGTGGCAACTTCTAGTTGCCACCATTCCCCTCGCAGCATAGCTGCTCGCATCGCCTACGGAAAGCCCGGTGGGCTTTCCGTTTAACGGCTCAGGGTAGCAACTTCTAGTTTGCGTATTCTGGCTCCCCTCAGTCAGCTTCGCTGGCAGCTCCCCTCAAAGAGGGAAGCTCAGATGTAGAAAGCCCGCCGGCGGCGGGCTTTCTACGTTTCAAGGGGCTGATTTCCAACATTCAGAAGCTCTACTAGCGTTTCAAGAGGCTTTTAAAACAAGAAACCCGGAGTATAAACATTGCAATTTCAATGGTCATACTCCGGGTTTCGCAATCGAAGAGCCCCTCGAAACGCAGATAGACCTCCGGAAAACCGGAAATCCGCCCCTCGAAAGCGAGTTACCTCACCTTGTGCCTGTCATCACACGATCTTGGGCATGGGGGTGGTGAGGCTGGTGGTCAGGTTGACGTGGACCAGACCGGCACCGGCATGCACCTCAACCTTCTTCAGGGTCACGGTGCGCTCTTCTTCGGGGGCACGGTCGTTGTCGGTCATGGTCGCCGGGGACTTGACCGCCACGAACGCCAGATCGTCCAGCGAGATGCCTGCGCTCTGGCACAGTTCCATGGCCTCGGACACGGACTCGGTGAAGCCCGGCTTGTAAATCACGCGCTCGGCCGGTACGCCGTAGGCGTTCTCGGCCACCCACTTGGCGTTCTCGGTCAGGGCCATGCCCTTGTGCGAGTGCGGTTCGGCCGGCATGGAGCCGTTCTGCAACGCGTCGACGAAACCGTCAAGCTGCGGGGCCAGCGCCTCGCCGCCGTCGCGGAACAGGTTGCCGATGATCGGCGTGCGGAAGCCCAGCTCGTCGGCGGTGGCCTTCAGGGACGGAACCTGATCGTCCTCGCCTTCCCACAGGTTGATGAGCGGGAAGGTCGGAATGTCCAGGTTCTCCAGGCGCTGCACGTGGAACGGGTAGCGCCAGGCCAGCTCGGGATCGTCGCGCCAGGTGGAGGCACGGGTCACCACGATGGCGGCGGACGGCCACTGCGCGCCGTATTCGCGGCAGGCGATGTCCAGCCACTTCTGGGCGCCGGCGTCGGTGCCGTAACCGGCCTCGACGATGACCACGTCATGCAGGGCGCAGGCCATTTCCACGGAGACCAGCGTCGGAATGCCGATGGACACGTTGGCGAACGGGCCACCGTGCACGTAGACCGGGGAGCCGTTTACGGTCTCGGTCTTGGCCGGCTTGACCGCGTCGGCCAAAATGCCAGTGATACGCCACAGGTCCACGAATTCGCCGAAGGTCACGGCCTTGCCGTCCTTGGTGCCGGCGATCATCTTGGACACGCGCTCGGAAATCTCGTCCATCGAGCGGGAGAGCACCACAATCTGCATGAGCTCGCAGGTCGGCGTGAGCACGACCTTCTCCGGCACGTTGCCCTTGCCGTAGTCCACGGCGGTGGAGCGCAGGGAGCGGCTCGGAACCTCGGAGACACGCGGCACGAGAATCGTGTCGAGCTTGCCGTCATCGATGGCCTTCTCGGCGAAGGAGACGAGCAGGTTCTGGGCCGCCTCGATGGCGCCCATTTCGCCGCACAGACCCCAGTCGATGAGCTCGGGGTGGGTCAGGGAAGCCTTGCCGCCGCCGGAGGCACCGCCCTTGGAACCGGCTGCGGTGATGCCCATGCTCGGCTGACGCAGCACGGCGGTCGCATCAATGCCGCGCTTGTTCAGAGCGTCGATCAGGGCGATGGTCGTGGTGGTCTTGCCTTCTCCGCGCGATGCCTTGAGCGGCGTATCGGCGGTGACGAGCACCACCTTGCCGTGCTTGCGCGGGGCGTCAGGGTTCTCGGCCAGGTACTTCATGTAGCCGAATGCGTCGATCTTCTGGACCAGACCGTACTGGCTGGTGAAGTCTTCGATGGTGGTCATATAAAGCCTTTCTGTGTTGATGATGGTGGGGCGGGGTGGTGGGGCGGCTGCCGCCGCCTCTTCGCCTAAAAACAGCCCACTGGGCTGTTTTCTTAACGGCTTAGCCCCCTCAGTCCGCTTCGCGGCCAGCTCCCCTCAGGGAGGGGAGCTCAATACGGACTAAAAGTCGGACATGTGGAAGCCGTTCTTCATTTCCATGCTGCGAGTGTACAGCACGGAGTCAAGCAGCTTTTCGGTTTCCTCCTTGAGCTGGTCGGCCATGGTCTGGTTGGCGGCGGCGAGAATCTCGCGCACCTCGGGGTTACGCAGCGCGGCGATGGTCTCGTCCGGGGTCATCGGCTGCACATCGCCATCCACGTTGTCGGCCTCAAATTCCTTTTCAGCGGCGGACTGCGCGGCTTCCTCGGCGGCCGTCAAGCCCAGACGGGCGATCTGCTCGTCGGTGGCGGCGACCAAGCGGTGGCCCATCGCACCGGTCTTCTCCTGGTAGCGCTCAACGGCGTTGGACGTGGAGCGGAAGGCGCCATCGCACAGGGCGGCGATGATGCGGTTGGCCCAGTAGAAGTTCTCGGACGTCACGCGGGTGGTGGTGTCCTCAAGGTAGGCGGGCGTGGTGTCCACGTTCGGGAAGAACGGTACCAGCGTGTTGAACGGGTTGGAGCCGTATGCCATCCACTGGATGGCGCGGGAGGCCTGCGGGCGGTACGGGCGGATCTGCATCACCGCGAGCTGGCTCTGGCGGTTGATGCCGATCGTGCGGTACATGTGGCGGGTGCGCTCATCGCCCAGCTGGCCGTACGGATCGAACGGGGTGCCCTGGTAGTGGGAGCTCAGCACGTACTTGATATCCTCGATGGTCACCTTGCGCTCAGGCTGACGGGCCCACGGGATGTCGTCGGAGGTGGGCTTGTGGTCGGCGTCCGGGCCGTCCCACACCTCGTCGTACGGGTTGAGGAAGCGCTGCATGTACCAGGCGCGCGGGGTGTTGTACACGTGGTCGGAGTCGGAGTGGGAGCCGAAGGCATCGCGCGGGTTGAACGGGGTAGTGTTCTCCACCGCGAGGTCCAAATGGTTGGTTTCGATGAATTCGGCAAGGTCTTCGGAACACATGTGTGCTTCCTGGTCACCCAGGGCGTCCTCAAGGTCGAATTCGTCGATACCGAGCTGGTTCGGCATGGTCACGTAGGCCTCGTCCGGCACTCGCTTGGCAATCCAGTGATGGCCGCCCACAGTTTCCAGCCACCAGATTTCGTTGGAGTCGGAGAAGGCGACGCCGTTCATCTCGTAGGTGCCGAATTCCTCAAGCAGCGCGCCGAGGCGCTGGACGCCCTCGCGTGCGGTCTTGACATACGGCAGCACGATGGTCAGGAAGTCCTCTTCGCCGATGCCGCCGGGCACCTCGGGCTCATCGCCCTTGGCCGGCGTGTATTCCACGAACGGGTCGGCGCCGAGCACGCGCTCGTTGGTGGTGAGGGTTTCGGTGGCGCTCATCGCCACGTTCGCCTCGTTGACGCCGGCCTCGCCCCAAATACCTTCCTTGAGGTCCGCGTTCGGCACGGCGGTGTACTGCAGCGGGTCGTCCGGCAGGGTGATGGTTAGGTGGGAGATCACCGACTTGTATTCGCGCGGCTGTTCCTCCGGCTTCACGACGATGAAGCGCTTCGGGTTGAACTCGCCGTTCGCGGAATCCTCGTTGCGGGCGATGATGGTCGAGCCGTCATAGCTCGCGTCTTTACCTACCAGAATCGTGGTGCAGGCCATAGTGTGATGGTGTCCTTTCTTTGTTGTGGTCACGCTCCCACTGGCGGGAGCTGGACGACGAAGTCGGACTGAAGGTGGTTTTGTACTGACCCACCCCCAGTCAGTGATGCTGACAGCCCCCGCCTGCGGGGGCTCATGTGGCTCACGCCTTGCCGGTCAGGAAGATGCCGTCGGTGTCGGGCACTTCACCGCTGTTGCGCAGCGCGTGCAACAGCTCGTTGAGCCAGAAGCCCTGATTCAAGCCGGGCAACGGCTTCTTGGTGGCCCACACCTGCAGGTAGTACTCATGATCCTTGTCCGGCGGCTGCGGACCGTTGTACCGCATGATCACCGCCGGGTCAGTGCTGCGGCCCAAGAACTTGGAGGCCGAGGAGTTGCGCCCCTGCACGGTCTCGGGAATCATGGCCGGCAGCTGACGGGAGAAGTCCGGCGGGATGGCCAACGCATGCGAATCATTGAAGTCGTACATCAGCGCATCAATCGGCAGATTGGCCACGGACCAGTGAATCCACTCGAAGCCGCAGACCGGAATCGAATCCGGGTCCACGAACTCCCAGTGCAGGTAACGGGCCTCGGGGTTCACATCATCGATGTAGAACGGGAAGGAGACGACCGGCACGCCGCCGTTGAAGTACTCGGGCGCGGAGGCCTTGGCAAAATCGTCCGGAATGACGGTGAAATCGGCGGAAATCTTCATACGTCCCAGTATCGCTCATATGTGTGACGTACTGGGGGGCTGTGCGTTACGGGGTCTCTCCCCCAGTCTCGCTGCGCTCGACAGCCCCCTCATCAGAGGGGGGCTAGTTGCGTCGGGTTATGGGATCAGGGCGCAGAAGAGGGACTCGAATACCAGTAGCGGGTTGCCGTTGCCGGCTAGGCGCTTGCGGGCGTGGGCCACTTCGTCCAGACGGGTCACGGCACCGGACCGGTTCAATCGCACCGACAATTCGGTGATCGACGAGCGGTTCTCCAGGTTGATGAGGCCCACCGAATCCTCCGCATTGTTCTGCAGCACCGCCACATCTCGGTAGATGGAGGCGATGGAGTTCAGCGCACGATCCAATACGTCGCGCGTACGGCGGGTGACCAAACGCTTCACATCGTCTTTCTTGGCAATCTGGTTGAATGCGCCACGCAGTTTCGGCGGGATGCGGTCGCTCGGTGCCAGTCCGTTGATGCGGCGGAATTCCGCTTCCTGACCGGCGGTGATGCGGTTCGCGTCCGCCTCGGCCTGGGCCTTGGCATTGTCGATAAGATTGTCGGCCAACAACACTGCATCCGAGGCACGGGCCAGATTCAGCACACCGACCACAAGTTCATCGCGGTCGGACATAACCCGTTCGTCGGTGGCGTACAACTTGGCGATGCCGATATGGCCTTCGGCGAGTCGGGCCGCACGCTGCGCCACTTTTGGCTCGACATTGGTGGTGGAGGTCAGGAATCCGGCCACCGCCTGGGTGGAGGGCACGGCGAGGTTCACGATGCGTGTGCGCGAGCGGATGGTGGGCAGCACGTCCTGGGCGCTGGGCGCGCACAGTAGCCAGATGCAATGCTCGGCCGGCTCCTCAATCTCTTTCAAGAGCACGTTGGTGGTGCGCTCAAGCATGCGATCCACGTCTTCGATGATGATGATGCGCCACGGCGCGGTGGCGGGCATCTGCTCGGAGGTAGTGATGATCTCACGCACCTGATCGATACCAATAGTCACCTTGTTCGTGGTCAGCACCGTGACATCCGGATGCGTGCCGGCAAGCACCTGCTGGGTGACGCGCGTGGGCTCAGCGCTCATGCCGTGATCCGGGCTTTCCAGCGCCGCCGCGAATGCTCGGGCCATGTTGGAACGGCCCGATCCGGGAGGTCCACAGATCAGCCACGACTGGGTGATCTGGCTCGGGTCGCCCTGCGCGATACGACTGAGCATGTCGATTACCGGCTTTTGGCCGACTAGTGAATCCCATACGCTCATGCGAGCTCCTTGATGTCGGATTCGATGGCAGCCCATACCGCTTCAATGCTCTGGCTCGCATCGATAACGCGGAAACGATTCGGCTCGGCGGCGGCCAAGTCCAAGAAGGCCTGGCGGGTGCGGGACTGGAAGTCATCACCGGCCGATTCCATACGGTCTTCCGCGTGTTCGAGGCGATGGTGGGACAGGGCTGGGTCCATATCCAGCAAATACGTGCGGTCGGGCAGCAGGTTGTTGGTGGCCCACATGCTTAAGGATCGAATCTCTTCTGGCGTGAGTTCGCGGCCACCGGCCTGATAGGCCAAGGAAGAGTCTAAATAGCGGTCGGTGATCACCACTTCACCGCGCTCCAATGCCGGGCGGATGGTTTCGGCAACGTGCTGGGCTCGGTCTGCAGCGAATAGCAGCGCCTCGGCGCGCGGTGCGATGTCGACGGCGCCCCCATCCACACCGTGCAACAGCAGTTGGCGAATGGCCTTGCCTAACGCAGTGCCTCCCGGCTCACGGGTAACGACCACGGTACGCCCCTGAGCCTCAAGATACGCACGCAGCCGCTCGACTTGCGTGGTCTTGCCCACGCCATCGACACCTTCAAACGAAACAAACAGACCGTTCATGCTATTGACCTTAGCGTTAGGCGCAGAGTTGCGCCCAACAGGCAGTTAAACCAGCTCTACCTCCGTTTCAAGGGGCTGATTTGGTCTTTTCTGAAGGTCTACTTCCGTTTCGAGGGGCTGTTGCCCAAGTAGACAACGTTCCAAAACGGCGGAATGACGTTGGCGCGGAGCCGTTCATACTCGTGGTTCAGCAGATGACCAGCCCCTTGAAGCGGAAGTAGATATTCTCAAAACGAGAAATCAGCCCCTTGAAACGCAAGTAGAGCAATAATTCCGCTCAGCCACGCTTGGGAATTACGGCGGGGCGCTCGTAGCCCTCGTTGGCGGTCAGCCAGTCGACGTCCTTTTTCACAGTGGCGGGGGTGGAACCGAGTTTTTCGGCGATGCGCTGGTTGGACCAGCCCTTGTTCGCCAACTTCTTGACTTCGGCACGGCGTTCGGCGCGCTTGGCCTCCTGCGCCGAAACCGCAGCCGAGGTACCGCCCTTCTTGCCCTTGCCGGCAACGGCCTTGGCGCCACCAGCACGCCCAGCACCGCGACGGCCACGGGTGGAGGGACCAGCCGCACGCTTTTCGGCGAGCAGTCGGAAGGCGTCATCAGGGGTGATGGATTCAGGCGTGTACTGACGCGGCACCGTACGGTTGGTCTCGCCATCGGTGATGTACGCGCCGAAACGGCCGTCCTTGATGGTCACGTTCTTGCCGGTGTTCGGGTCCTTGCCCAAATCACGCAGCGGCGGCTTGGCGGCATCACGGCCACGCCCGCGGCCGTACTTGGGCTGCGAGAACAGTTCTTTGGCCTTGTCGATATCGACCGTGAAGATCTCGTCTTCCGAGGCCAGCGAGCGGGTCTCCGACTTGCCGTCGGCACCCGTCTTGGTCAGGTAGGGGCCGTAGCGACCGTTGTTGGCGGCCACCGTGCATTCGGATACCTCGCCAGTTTCGGCGTTGGTTTCCTCGTATGTGCCCACTTCGCGCGGCAGGCTCAGCAGCTTTAGCGCGTCTTCCAGCGACAGCGATTCAGGGCTCATCGTCTTGAACAACGAGGCCATCTTCGGGCGCGACGCGGCGGCGGCCGCGGCCTTCTTCGAACCCTTCTTGGCCGCAGAAGCACCAGCAGTATCGCCAGCAGCGCCAGCCGAAGCCTCAGCCGGCGGCACCAACGCCACATACGGGCCGAAACGCCCATTGCGCACCTCGACGGTACCGCCGGATACCGGATCAACGCCCAGCTCGCGCGGTCCACCGGAGTGGTTGTCGATCAAATCGCGGGCCACGGCCACCGTCAGCTCATCCGGCGCGATGGTGTCCGGCAGAGACGCGCGCTTCGGGTTGCCTTCGGCGTCCAGATGCTCCATGTCTTCCAGATACGGGCCGTAACGGCCGACGCGCACGTGCAGGCCGTCGCCGATGTCGATGGTGTTGATGGCGCGCGCGTCGATCTCGCCGAGCTGCGCGACCTGCTGTTGCAGGCCTTCGTGCGCCTCGTCGGCGTTGCGGGCGGCGCCCTCGCCGGAACCGAAGTAGAAGTGGGTGAGCCAGTCGCGGCCGGATTCCTCGCCGTGGGCGATGCGGTCAAGGCCGTTTTCCATCTCGGCGGTGAACTGGTAGTCGACCAGCTTGGGGAAGTTCGTCTCGAGCAACTTGGTCACGGAGAAGGCGAGCCAGCTGGGGATCAGCGCACGGCCACGCTCGTATACGTAACCGCGATCCATGATTGTGGAAATAATGCTCGCGTAAGTGGACGGGCGACCGATCTCCTTGGCTTCCAGCGTCTTGACCAGCGTGGCCTCGGTGTAGCGGGCCGGCGGCTGGGTTTCATGGCCGTCCGGTTCGATGTCGCTTGCCTCGACCTGCTGGCCGACGCTCATCGGCGGCAGGGAGGTGTTGGATTCGGAGGCGTCACCCCTGACGGCCTTGGCGTCCGTCTTGCCGGCGGCAGCAGCCTGGTCCGAGCCAGCCCCAGCGCCGGGAGCGGCGGCCTTGGGCTTGCGCCCCTCCCCCGTGGCCTTCATAAAGCCGGGGAATTCGATGACGGTGCCGGACGCCTGGAACACGGCCTCGCCCTCGGTGGGGCCGGCCGGCGCAGACAGGCGCACGGTGGCGGTGGAACCGGTGGCGTCAGCCATCTGGCAGGCAAGCGTGCGCTGCCAGATCAGCGTGTATAGGCGCAGCTGGTCGCCGGGAAGTTTGGAAGCCAGCTCGTCCGGGTCGTGGAAGCGCGAGCCCGCCGGGCGAATACACTCGTGGGCTTCCTGCGCGCCAGCGGTTTTGGTGGCGTACTGCTTGGGCTCGGCGGAGAGGAACTTGTCGCCGAAATGGTAGGAGACGGCGTTGCGGGCGGCGGTGATGCCCTCCTGCGACAGCGTCACCGAATCGGTTCGCATATAGGTGATGTAGCCGTTCTCGTACAGGCTTTGGGCCGCGCGCATCACGGCGCGAGCACCCATGCCGAGGCGATTGCCGGCGGTCTGCTGCAGGGTCGAGGTGGTGAACGGCGGCTGCGGGCGGCGGCGGTACGGCTTGGTTTCCATCGACATCACAGTGAAATCGGCGGTCTTCAGCGCCGAAGCCACGGCGGTGGCACCAGCCTCATCAAGCTGGCGAACGTTCGCCGCGAACCCGTCCGGGGTCAGCTGGCCGTCGGCACCGAAATCCTTGGAGCCGGCGAGTCGCTTGCCGCCGAGCGCGATCATGCGGGCGGAGAATTCGGCACGCTCCCCCAGCGCGTCAGGCGCGGACAGCGTGGCGACGATATCCCAGTACGGCGCGCGCTTGAACGCCATGCGTTCGCGCTCGCGTTCCACGATCAGGCGGGTGGCCACGGACTGCACGCGGCCGGCGGACAGGCCCGGGCCCACCTTGCGCCACAGCACCGGCGACAGCTCATAGCCGTACAGACGGTCGAGGATGCGGCGGGTCTCCTGTGCGTCGACCATATTGCCATCCACATCGCGCGTGTTGTTCAGGGAGGCGTTGATGGCGTTCTTGGTGATCTCGTGGAACACCATGCGCTTGACCGGCACCTCGGGTTTCAAGGTCTGCACCAAGTGCCACGCGATGGCCTCGCCCTCGCGATCCTCATCAGTCGCCAGATAGAGTTCATCGGCGTTCTTCAGGGCCGATTTGAGTTCGCTGACCGTACGCTTCTTGTCGCCGTCGACAATGTAATACGGCTTGAACCCGTCGTTGACGTCCACGCCGAACTTGCCGAACTTGGCCTTGTCTGCCGCGGGCACCTGGCTGGGCTGCGCGAGGTCGCGGATATGACCGACCGACGCCATGACGGTGTACCCCTTGCCCAGGTAGTCACCGATCTTGTGGGCCTTGGTCGGAGACTCCACAATCACCAGTTTGGTAGCCATACCCACTCCTTATGTATTGCGCGAAACACACGACGTTTCTGGCGTCATAATACTCATGAATCATGTCCAACTGCCAAATTCCGCCGTTGTGCCGGGCAAATTCGGCCGTTCGCACCCCATGTTTTACCGTTTGGGCGGTGCCGGCGGAGCGCCGATCAGGCCCAGCCTGCTTAAGGGCGCTGCAGTGATCTGACGTAGGGCCAGCAACAGTCCGAATGCGAGCATGGCCACACCCGCAATGCCCACAACAGCGCTGACATTCGCCCCCTGAACCGCCCAACTGGCGCTGACATTGAGCCCCGGCACCACCTGCCAGATCACATAACCGCTGTAGGCGAGCAACAGCAGCCCCCCGGTAATCAGCACGCTGCCGACGATTTGCACGCTCACTGAGGAGACGCGGCGACCCGGCTCGTCCAT
>ERZ857693.2005-NODE-2005-length-22078-cov-12.637379_pt1 | contig 22078 bp, 17 predicted proteins | sample MGYA00519765_ERZ857693 | MGnify/ENA primary metagenome ERZ857693 (study PRJEB31778, sample SAMEA3449354) | human gut metagenome | biome: human gut; feature: human-associated habitat; material: faeces | place: United Kingdom | collected 2010/2012 ... | reverse complement strand
AGGCCGCGTTGGAGGCCGCGCAGGCGGCACAGCAGGCGGCCCAGGTCGCCCAGCAGGTCGCGCAGACCGGGCAGGTGCCGAAAATCGAATCGCAGCCGCAGTCATCGCAACCCGTCGCACCTCTGCCCAGCTTCGAACCCAAGCCGGTCACCGCGGAAATCCCGCTCGTCGCCGACCCGACCACAGGGGAGGTGCGCTGATGACCTGGATGATCTGCCTGTTCGGCGGCATCGGCGCCATGGCCCGTTATGTGCTTGACGTGTCGATCCAACGCAGCTGGAACCGTGACGGCAACCACAGCTTCCCCCTGGCCACGCTCGTCATCAACGGCGTCGCCTCCCTGTGCGCCGGCATCGCCATGATGTCGTACTATGCGCAGTCGGTTGATATGGGCACGGTAATGACGTTCGTTGTGGGGTTCCTCGGCGGATTCTCAACATTCTCGTCGGCGATCAACGAGGTGCTGTCGCTGATTCGCAAACGCCGTTTCGCCATGGCCCTGGGCTATGGCGCTGCCACGGTCGCGGTGCCGCTCGCCTGCGTGGCGCTCGGATTCGGCATCGCCATGCTGGGCGGCCACGCATAGCTGTCACCGGCTCAGCCTCGCGTAATTTTCACGTTACACGGGCGGTCATCGGGTAACGTTCAGGAAATCTGAGCGCAACCGCGCGAGCTGTTTCCTCTCCTACGTTGTGAAAACAACAAGAGAGGAAAAAACCTATGACAGCCGTAACGTATCTCACACGGCATCGTCGACCGGGAATCGTCATACTCTGTTCGATTGTCGCCGTTCTCTCGATGCTTTTCGTACTCCCTCCCGCCATCGCGTCCGCAGCCGATTCCGGCGCGCAGGCCGTCGATGAATGCAATCCGACCGCCAGCAACGGCTGCGTCAACGGCATCCTGCAGGACGCCGACAAGAAGCCGATCGCCGACGTCACCATCACGCTGTCCGGCAAGGCAACGGCGGAAACCAAAACCGCTGCCGACGGCAAGTGGGCGTTTTCCGTTGCCGATGATGGCGATTACACCGTCACCATCGACGCATCCGTTGCGAAAGAGCACGGCCTGAAGGCAAGCAGCGCAACGGTGACGATCAAGAAAGCCAGCTTCGACAAGCAGCGCGGCGTTGTCCGATTCGACCAGGCGGGCGATTCCACCGGCAGCGGCACGTCCGGCACATCTGGATCGTCCGGCTCGGCAAACGGCACGAAAGGCGCGACCGGCACATCCGGATCGACGGCGGCCACGCAATCGCCAGTCAAAAAAGACGGCTCCAATGTCGGCAAACGCATCTGGCAGCAACTGTATTCCGGCATTATCTTCGGCCTGATGCTGGGCCTCATGTCCGTCGGCATGAACCTCGTCTACGGCACCACCGGCCTGCAGTCGTTCTCACACGGCGAACAGGTGACGCTCGGCGGCCTCATGGCATACGTCGGCACGCAGATGCTACACATGCCGCTCATCGCCTCCGCCATCTTCGCCATCGTCATCGGCGCGCTGACCGGCTTCATCCAAAACGAAATCGTCTGGGGGCCGCTACGCAGACGCCACGTCGGCACCATGCAGCAGATGATCGTCACCATCGGCCTGTCCATGGCGTTGCAGTACACGTTCCAGTTCTTCTTCGGTGGCGACATCAAAGGCATCGTCAAATCGGTGCCGGACAGTTTCCAGCTCGGACCGATCACCACCGACATGCCGACGCTGGTCTCCGCGCTGATCGCCATCTGCGTGATCGTCGGCGTCACCCTGTTCCTCTACAAGACGCGACTCGGCCGCGCCACACGAGCCGTGTCCGACAACGCGGCGCTCGCCGCGGCATCCGGTATCAACGTGGATCAGGTGGTCCGCGTGGTCTGGATCCTCTCGTGCGCGATGGCAGCCCTGTCCGGCGTGCTGCTCGGCGTCTACCTGAACGGCATCTCCTGGAACACCGGCGCGACCCTGATCCTGCTGATGTTCGCCGCGGTGACGCTCGGCGGCCTCGGCACCGCCAACGGCGCGTTGATCGGCTCGCTGGTCATCGGCATCGTGGCGGACATGAGCTCGCTCGTCATCCCCAACGATATGCGTTACGCCAGCGCGCTGGCAATCCTCATCATCGTTCTGCTGGTGCGCCCGCAGGGCATCTTCGGCAAGCAGCAAAGGGTGGGCTGATCCATGGACATCATGACAATCATCTCCAACGCGGCGGGCGAGCTGATCGCCCCGACCACGGCGGCATACGTACTCGCCGCCATCGGTTTGAACATTCACTTCGGCATGACGGGCCTGATGAACATGGGCCAGGCCGGTTTCATGCTCCTCGGCGCATACGGATTCGCCATCACGCAGTCGATGGGCTGCAACCTGTTCGCCTCCGTATGCGCGGCGCTCGCGCTCGCGGTCATCTACGCGCTGCTGCTGGGCATTCCGACGCTGAAACTCGGACCCGACTATCTGGTCATGGTCACATTGGCCGCCGCGGAAATCATCCGCATCATCGGCAGATCGACGGCCATGACGAACTTCACCGGCGGTTCCGCAGGCATCTCGCCGCAGGACTTCACCGAGAAATTCGAATCGCTTTCGCCGCTGCCGGACGGTTCGACCACGTTCCTGCTGTGGACGTACAGCAACAACATCGCCAACTCCTGGTGGCTGCGCATCGTGGCATGGGTTTTGGTGGTGATCGCGGCGCTGCTGTGCTGGCGCTGGTTCCACTCGCCGTGGGGCCGCATGCTCAAGGGCATCCGCGAGGACGAGAACGCGATCCGTTCTCTCGGCAAGCCGGTGACGCGATACAAGATGGAATCGCTGATTCTGGGCGGCCTGTTTGGCGCGATCGCCGGCATCATCTTCGTCCTGCCGCGTTCCGTACAGCCCGATTCGCTCGGCCGCACCGTCACCTTCTACGTGTGGACGATTCTGCTGCTGGGCGGCGCGGCCACGATTCTCGGCCCGGTGCTTGGCTCCTGCGTGCTGTGGGTGCTGCTCACCTTCGTCAAGGAGGTCATGCGCAACACCGTTCCCGAAACCCTCATCTCTTCCAACCAGATCGAAGCCCTCGGCTGGGTGATCGTCGGCGTCGCGCTGATGTGCCTGGTGATCTTCAGACCACAAGGTCTGTTGGGCGACCGAAAGGAGTTGGCTTTCCATGCCTGATACAACGAATTCTCCGACCACTGGCGTGCAGCCGGCCACGCAACCCGCAACCGGCGTGCAACCCGTATCCGGTGTGCAGCCCGGCGTACCATTCCAGGACCTCACCAAATGGGCCACCAAAGCTCCGGAAGGCGAGACCCTCATCTCCACCGCCTATCGCGACAAAGTCACCGACGATCTGAAATTCGTCGAAAACAAGCCGGGCGTGCACAAGCCCGACCCGATCCTCGTGGCCGACAACGTGACCCGCAAATTCGGCGGCATGACCGCCGTGGACGTGAGCCACTTCGAAATCGAACGGCACGGCATCACCGCGCTGATCGGACCGAACGGCGCCGGCAAAACCACATTCTTCAACCTGATGACCGGCTTCGATACGCCGAACACCGGCACCTGGCAGTTCGACGGCAAAGACATGGCCCACGTGCAACCCGAAAAAGTGGCGCGCATGGGCATGGTCCGCACCTTCCAGCTGACCAAGGTCATGAGCCGTCTGACCGTGCTCGACAACATGTTGCTCGGCGCCCCCGTACAGCCGGGCGAAGGCATGTTCCGTGCACTGTTCCCTGGCATGTGGAAAAAGCAGGAGCAGGCGAACATCGAAAAAGCGGAAGCGCTGCTGGAACGCTTCCTGCTGATCAAAAAGAAGGACGATTACGCCGGCGCGCTTTCCGGCGGCCAACGCAAGCTGCTGGAAATGGCACGAGCGCTGATGTCCGACCCGAAACTGGTCATGCTGGACGAGCCGATGGCCGGCGTGAACCCCGCGCTGAAACAATCGCTGCTCGACCACATCATGGCGTTGCGCGAGGAAGGCACCACAGTGCTGTTCGTCGAACACGACATCAACATGGTGAGACACATCGCCGACTGGGTCACCGTGATGGCGGAAGGCAAGATCGTGGCCGAAGGCCAAACGAAGAGCGTGATGAACGATCCGGCCGTGATCGACGCATACCTGGGCGCCCACGCGAACGTGGACCTGGGCGACGATTCCGTGCTGGAAGACCTGAAGGAGGCCTGAAATGAGCGACATCGCAAGCGTGGCCGACGAGCCGCTGACCCGCGCGCAGATCCACATGGGCGAGCCCGAAGGCGAACCGTTGCTCGACGCGGTCGATTTGGTGGCCGGATACATTCCCGGCGTGAACATCCTGAACGGCGCATCCCTGACCCTGCATGAAGGCGAGATCGTCGGCATCATCGGCCCGAACGGCGCAGGCAAATCCACCCTGCTCAAATCATTGTTCGGCCTGGTGCACATCCACTCCGGCAAGCTGCTGCTGAAAGGCGAGGACATCACCAACCTGCGCGCCGACAAACTCGTCTCCCGTGGCGTCGGCTTCGTGCCGCAGACCGAAAACGTCTTCCCCAGCCTGACCATCGCGGAAAACCTGCACATGGGCGCGTTCCAAGCACCGAAACTGTTCAACGAACGCTTCGACTACGTGTGCTCCATCTTCCCCAAACTCGGCCAGCGCAAGAACCAGCTCGCCGGCCAGCTTTCCGGCGGCGAACGTCAGATGGTGGCCATGGCCCGAGCCCTCATGATGAAACCATCCGTCCTCCTGCTCGACGAGCCCTCCGCAGGCCTGTCCCCAATGCTCCAGGACGAGACCTTCATCCGCGTGCGCCAAGTCAACAAAGCCGGCGTATCCGTGGTCATCGTCGAACAGAACGCCCGCCGCTGCCTGCAGATCTGCGACCGCGGCTACGTCCTCGACCAAGGCCGCAACGCCTACTCCGGCAAGGGCCGCGACCTGATGAACGATCCGAAAGTCGTCTCCCTCTACCTGGGCAACCTGGAAGAAGAGGTTCAAGAGGAAGGAAGGTAGGACCCAGGAAATCGCGGAACGGAGCGTATACCGCCTTTCCTTGCCGCTCGACGTACGTTCGTACGCCTTCGGGCTCGGACGGCGGTCTCCGCACGCGTTCCGCGATTTCCCCCTATGATTCAAAATTCTCAATTCCGATTACCGCTGTTGGGACACTGCCCGACAGTGGCTTCGGCATGCCTGAAAACAAGCTCAAAACCTTGTGTTTCCAACAGTTTTCGGGCTTCACCTTCGGTTAACTTCACGCATACACATTCGGTTTCCTCGGCACTTATAGTGCGATTCAAGATGGTCGAGCAACACATCTCGATAATCGTCACCAAGGGTTCGGCAATCAGCGGAGCCAAGAGAGGAAACGGTGATTCAAATGAAGAAGATCAACATGAAGGGCATGAGGAAACTGTCCATCACAGCCACCGCCATGGTGGCCGCCGCAGTCATGGCGCTCGCCGGCTGCGGTTCGTCCGGCACGGCCGATTCGGCTGCGTCCGGCTCGTCCGGCAGCGCGAAATCCGATACGTTCATGGCGGCCGGCCTGTTCCCGCTGACCGGTTCCATGGCGTACCTCGGCCCCGCCAACATCGCCACCATGAAGCTCGCGCAGAAAGACATCAACGCGGCTGGCGGCGTGCTCGGCAAAGACATCGAAATCACGTCCGCCGACACGTCCGACGCGGACCATGCCGACCAGAACACGTCTTCCGCGCAGTCGGTGCTTGCCAAGAACCCGTCCGTCGTGGTCGGTCCGCCGTCCAGCTCCGTGGTCAAGAACACCTACAAGCAGGTCACGTCCGCCAAAGTGCCGATGATTTCTTCGGGCGCCACGTCCACGGCCTTCTCCGGCCTTAGCGACTACTTCTTCCGCACCATTCCGCCGGACACGGTGCAGGGTGCGGTCCTGGGCCAGATCATCGCACAGGATGGCGTGAAGAACCTCGCCATCGCGGTCTTCAACGACGAATACGGCACGTCCCTGCGTGACGTGGTCGTCAAAACCGTCGAAGACGCGGGCGTGAACGTCGTCTACGGCGAAAAGGACACGTTCGATCCGGCCGAAACGAACTTCTCATCGATGGTCACGGCCATCAAGGCCACCAACCCCGACGCGACGCTCGTCATCGCCTTCGACCAGACCGTGCCGCTCGTCAAGGAGCTCGCCGCCCAAGGCCTCGACACCCACAAGCTGTACATGACCGACGGCAACACCGTCGACCATTCCGCCGACTTCGACGCGGGCCTGCTCAAGGGCTCCACCGGCACCATTCCAGGTGCCCACCCGACCGAGGAATTCCAGAAGAACGTCAAGTCCTTCAACGCCAAGGTCACCGATTTCACGTACACCGCCGAAACGTATGACGCGATCGTGCTGGCCGCGCTCGCCGCGCAGAAGGGCGGCGCCACGGACGGTACGACCGTGCAGAAGAACCTTATGGCCGTCTCCGGCTCCACCAAGGGCAAGGAATGCGATTCCTACAAGGCTTGCCTCGCCCTGCTGAAGGACGGCAAGGAGATTCAGTACAAGGGCCAGACCTCCATCGGCGCGTTCAACGACGCGCATGATCCGAGCTCGGCTTCCATCGGCGTCTATAAGTACGACGCCGACAACAAGCCGGTCTTCGACCACTCCCAGGAAGGTTCCGTACCGAAGGCATGACGGTCGGTTCGTCCGTGGTGCGGACTGACGTGATGGCCGGACGTGACGGCTGACGGCCAGGCCACGCAACGCAAGGGGCGGTGCGACGCAAGCGAGATGATCGCAAGTGTCGCACCGCCCCTTTTGCGGGCGGAACGCGTGTGGAGTACATGCGGAGCGTGCGTGGAAGATGCGTGGAACGCGTCGTGAAACATACGTCGTTCACGGGTGAAAAAGTGGATTTTTCGGGGGAATTGAAGAGGGGGAGGGCGTCTTTCGTCAATTGATAGTTCATATTGTGCGGACGATTGCAAAGAAACGTTACAGATGCATGTAAAATAACACATAATATCGCGATTTGTAAGGAAACATCCCGACGATGCGGGGGAGAGGTGTTGGGCAATGGTCGGCATGCGCGACGTGGCGAAAGAGGCCGGGGTCTCGCTGAGCACGGTTTCGCTGGTGGTCAACAAGACGGGCTACGTGTCCGACGACATGCGCGCGCGCGTCAAAGCCGCCATGAAAGAGCTCAATTACGTGCCCAACGAGCTGGCACGCAACCTGTACAAGAACCGCACGAACCTGGTCGGCGTGATCGTGCCGACCATCCGCCACCCCTTCTTTGCCACCCTTACCGCGCATCTGCAACGCGAGCTGGCCGCGCAAGGACTGCGCACCATGCTGTGCTCCACCGCCGACGCGGAAAACGGCGAGGTCGAATACGTGGACATGCTGCGCCGTCACATGATGGACGGCATCATCGTCTGCTCGCACACCACCCATCCGAACGATTACTGGACGTCCATCCACCGCCCCATCGTCGCCTTCGACCGTGTGCTGGGCGGCGGCATCGCGTCGATCGGCTCCGACCATGAGCAGGGCGGCCGGTTCATGGCGCACATGCTGGTCAACACCGGCGCGCACCACGTGGTGATGATCGGCGGCCCGCGCGACCAGTTCTTCGATTTGGCGGCGCGCAATGGAGACAGCCCGGACGATTTCGACCTGCACAAGACAACGTTCCCGGCCGTCCGCTACTACCTTACGTTGGAGCAGGAGCTGAAAGCGGCCGGCGTGCGGTACGAGTACGTCGAAGCCGGCAATGTGGAGGATTTCCAAGGGTATAAGAACGCGGTGAATGCTGTGCTCAACAGTATGCCGGTGGACGGCGTCGATGCCGTGGTCAGCTCCGATATCGGTGCCGCGCTTTGCGTGCGCGAAGCGATGCGGAGGCATATTTCGATTCCGCGCGACCTGCAGATCATCGCCTACGACGGCACGTATCTGACCGACCTGGCCGGTATGAAAATGACCGCGGTGGCGCAGAATTTCGACAAAATCGCGCAGGTCGCGGTCGGCAATATCGTTCGTGCGATCGCCAAGGAAGGGGATGCCAAGGCAGATACGACAAGCGCCACGGGACGCAAGCCGTACGAGCCGGACGTGCTGATTCCCGTGACGCGCAAACTGGGCGATACCACCCGCTAAGCGGTCCGTATCGCCCATCATTTGACGGGCCGTTTCACCTGCTAAGCAGGTCGTTTCGCCTTACTTGTAATCGCCGGTCGGACCGATCTTCAACGCGTCCTCATGCGTGCGGCCCGAATGAATCGCATCGTTGATCGCCTGAATCTCCGCTGCATCCACGGCAAGCGCGCGTCCATCGATCGCGCTGATCGGAATCGACCATCCGCCGTGCGTCATGTACAGGCTGTCCGCTTCGCGCAGCTCGGCGATCGGCAGCTTCCTGTACTCCGCCTTCTTGCCCTCTTCAAGCGCCCAGGCGAACATTTCGCGCTGTGATGTGCCATTCAGAATACCGATACGCGGGTCGGGCGTGACAAACGTATCGCCATAGCGTGCCACGATCGACGAATTCGGGCATTCCATCGTGTAGCCGTCCTCCGTGAACAGAATCGCGTCGCCGACGCCACGGCGGGCGCATTCGCGGTGCACGGCGCAGTTGAACGCGTAGCTCAACGTCTTCGCGCCGTTGAGCAGCCACGGGGCGCGTGCGGTGATGTCCGACGGGTAGCCGCGCGTCATCGAAGCCATGGTGATCGGCTCCAGCGAATGCAGCGTGCCCTTCGCGTCAAGGAAGATGTAGACGGTCGGCGTGCGGTCGGCCGCCTTGCCCACGCCGGTGTCCGGATCGAGACCACGGGAGACGATGATGCGCAGCATCGGACCGGGTTCCGGATCGTCGTACTGGTCGATGACCAGCTGGACCGCGCGGGTGAGCGCTGGAATGTTCGGTTCCGGCATATCCACCAGACGGGCCGAATTCGCAAGACGCTTCAGATGGTTCTCCAGCGAGACCGGGAAACCCTTCCATACCGTGGTCGCTTCGAAAATGCCGTCGCCACGCAGCGCGCACAAATCGAACGCGTTGATGATGGGGCTTTCCGGATCGACGAAACGAACCAGATCCGCGTCGGGCGCCACGCCTGAGCCTCCGAATAGCGTCTTGCCGTTACCGACTGCCAGAACGATCGAACTCATGGGAACCTCTCTTCCGCGCTCCGCGTCTTTTGATTGCCGCTTTATTGCTGTTGCGCTGTTGTGTTGCGTCAGCGTTCGCGTGCGTCTTCGGCGTCCAACCTAACCATGGTTTGTTTCCACTTGGCACCGCCAATTTGCAATGCGGAAACATACGCGTCATGAATCGCGCGGCTCCCGTAACGTTCGGCGACCAAGGTGAGGGAAAGCGACTCTGAACGTCCGTTTCTGCGGAATCTGATTTCGGGGTTCGTCGGCAGTTCGTTCGGAAAAGGCCGGACGGCGGCCGACGGGAAAGGTAAGCGCAATGGTGGATGGGATGTCCGATATGGGAACAACCGAACTTGGCGCGGCGAGCACGCCCGAACAGGCGCGCGCCGCGTTCCGTGACGGCCTGGTCCGCCCGACCTGCGGCATCGCGCAAGGCTACGCGCAGGCGAATCTGATGATTCTGCCCAAGGAGCAGGCATTCGATTTTCTGCTGTTCGCGCAGCGCAATCCCAAACCCTGCCCGCTGCTGGAAGTGATGGAGCCGGGCGTCACCGCACCCGTCACCGCGCCGGGCGCCGACATCCGTACCGACGTGCCGTTGTACCGCGTGTGGAAGCGTGGCGAAACTGGTAGCCGAAGTGCCCGATATTCGCGAGTATTGGCGATCCGATTTGGTCACGTTTGTGATTGGCTGCAGTTTCACATTCGAGTTTCCGCTGATGGAGGCGGGCGTGCCGGTGCGGCACATCACGGCAGGCCGCAACGTGCCGATGTACGACACGTCGATCGAGTGCCGTTCGGCCGGCGCGTTCCATTCGACGATGGTCGTGTCGATGCGTGGCATTCCGTCTACGCAGGTGGCCGACGCATGCCGGATTTCCGGCTATTAACCGTCCGTGCACGGTGCCCCCGTATGTGTGGGCGACCCGTCCGCGATCGGCATCGACGACATCATGCATCCCGACTATGGCGATGCCCCCGTGTTGGAGCCGGGCGATGTGCCGGTGTTCTGGGCGTGCGGCGTGACCCCGCAGGCCGCGGTGATGGCGTCCAAACCGGAATTCGCGATCACGCACGCGCCGGGGCACATGTTCATCACCAGCAAACGCGATTTGGAATACATGGTGTGAGGGGGAGTGCGATGAGTGCTGTCGTGGCCGGCTCTGTTACCGGAATCGATATGAACAGCGATATGGGCGAAAGCTTCGGTCGTTGGACGCTCGGCGACGACGAGGCGCTGCTCGACGTGGTTTCCAGCGCGAACGTGGCGTGCGGCTTCCATGCGGGCGACCCGTCCGTCATGCTGAGAACGTTGTCATACGCGGCGTCGCGGGGGGTAATGGTCGGGGCGCATGTGGCGTACCGCGACCTGGCCGGATTCGGGCGCCGCTATGTGGACGAGTCCCCCGACGAACTCAAGGCGGACGTGATGTACCAGATCGCCGCGTTGGAAGGCATGGCGCGGTCGGTCGGCGCGCAGGTGCGGTACGTGAAACCTCATGGCGCGCTGTACAACCGAATCGTCCGCGACGAATCGCAGGCCGCCGCCGTGGTCGAGGCTATCCGCAGCGTGGACGCATCGCTGGCGATACTGACGCAGCCGGGCGCCGTGGTCGGCCGCCTGGCCGCGCAGGCCGGGCTTCGTGTGTTCCACGAGGCGTTCGCCGACCGCGCGTACAACGTGGACGGCACGCTGGTGTCGCGCCGTTTGCCGGATGCAGTGATCGCCGATCCGGCCGAAGTGGCGGCGCGCGTGCTGCGCATGGTGTGCGAGCATGAGGTGGTGGCGATCGACGGCACCGTGGTGCCGCTCAACGCCGATTCCGTCTGTGTGCATGGCGATTCGCCCTCGGCTGTGGCGATGGCGCGTGCCGTCCGCGCCCGCTTGGAGTCGGAAGGCGTTGCGATACGCGCGTTCGCAGGCGACGCAGCCGCATCGGCCGCGCGGGATTAAGGCGGTGGCGACATGCGATTCCTGACCTGTGGCGCGGACGGCATACTCGTGGAGCTCGCCGATTTGGACGAGACCCTGCGGGTGTTCGCCGCGTTGCAGAGCGCCGTGAAACATGCCGTGGAACAAACTGCGGAATCGCCCGAGCGGGCCGCACAGCCGAGCGCGACCTCCGTTTTCGCCGGCGTGAAACAACTCATTCCCGCTGCGCGCACCGTCTACGTCGCCTTCGATCCGCTGCTTTCGTCGCGTGTCGAACTGACCGCCGCGATTCGCGCGCTGAACGTTGCCGCCGACATGGAACGGCATTCCCGAATCGTTGAAATTCCGGTGATTTACGATGGCGAGGATATGGCGGACGTAGCCGACCTGCTGGGCATCTCCGTTGACGAGGTTGTGCGCCGGCATTGCGATGCCGCCTGGTCCGTGGCGTTCGTCGGCTTCGCGCCCGGTTTCGCATACCTGACCGGCGGCGACCCGATATTCGATGTGCCACGCCGCAAAGTGCCACGGCTGAGCGTGCCCGCGGGCGCGGTGGGGCTTGCCGGCACGTTTTCCGGCGTGTATCCGCGCGTCAGCTCGGGCGGCTGGCAGTTGCTGGGCCACACGGAAACGCCGATGTGGGACGAGCGGGCCGACCCGCCCGCGCTGTTGCAGCCCGGCGACACCGTGCGTTTTACGCCCGTGCGTGACGCCGTTTCCGGCGGTTCGGCTTCTGTTTCTGCCTCTGTGTCCGATTCCGTTCAAGTTTCGCAGGCGCCAGATTCCATGTCCGTCTCGGCCTCGACTCCGGCTCTCGAAGTCCTCCGCTCGGGCCTGCTCACCACCTTCCAGGATGATGGCCGTGTCGCCGCGAACATGGGCGTGACCGGTTCCGGCGCCGCCGATCGCACGTCTTCCCACTTGGCCAACGCACTGGTCGGCAACCCCGCTAATACCCCCGTGTTGGAAATCACCGGTGGTGGCGTGCGCATGCGTGCCATCGGCAGTGTGGTCGTGGCGGTGACGGGCGCTTCGGCGGATGTGACGATTACCGGAAGCCGGCAATCGCAAGATAGTCAAGGCGGCTCAAACGGCACGTTCACCCCAAATTCCCCCGGTGGATGCAGTGGCCGGACCGTCTTGAACGCATCGAACGATGCCGCCGACCGCACCACAATCGCCATGCAACAACCGGTTCTGCTGCGTGACGGGGACGTGCTGTCAATCGCCCCGCCGACCAGCGGCCTGCGCGATTATGTGGCCGTACGCGGCGGTTTCGGCGTCGCGACAACCCTCGGTTCGGCTGCAACGGACACGATGAGCGGCATCGGCCCGCGCCCGATCGCAGCCAAACAGCGGCTCGCCATACGTACCGCGTCCACGGCGTGCGATGCCGGCGTCGGCCTGCCGCAGCCATGGCCGACCGACCTGCCGAAACCCGGCAGACCTACGGATTTATACGTGCGATTGGGACCGCGCGACGACTGGTTCACCGCAGCCGGCCTGTCCGCATTCCTGACGCAAACGTGGACAGTGACCGCGCAGTCGAACCGTGTTGGCCTGCGACTTTCGGGAGCGGCACCCGTGGAACGCACCGACACGCGCGAACTGGCCAGCGAGGCCACGCCATCCGGCGCAATCGAAGTGCCGACCAGCGGACAACCGGTCATTTTTCTGCGCGACCAGCCTGTAACCGGCGGATATCCGGTAATCGCCGTGCTTGAACCGGAATCGTTGGACGTGGCCGGGCAGTTGCCACCAGGCGCATGCGTCCGCTTCCACGTCGTTTCCGCCCATGTCACGTCTACTCCGCAACCTGCGTACCCCACCAAGGAGGTTCGATAATGCCATCCGCATCGACTGCACCATCCTCAACGGCGCTCCCATCCCCGTCGCCATCATTGTCGTCGCCATCGCCCGCAACCCCGAAACTACGACGCATCCTCATCGCCAACCGTGGCGAAATCGCCATGCGCGTCATCCACGCCTGCCATGACACCGGCCGCATCGCCATCGCCGCCTATGCCGACCCCGACGCGGACGCGCTGTTCGTGCACGCCGCCGACGAGGCCTACGCACTGGGCGGATCCGACGCGCAAAGCACGTATCTCAACATCGCGGCCATCGTGGAAACCGCGCACAAGGCGCATGTCGACGCCGTCCACCCCGGGTACGGTTTCCTTGCCGAAAACGCGGAATTCGCGCAGGCGGTCATCGACGCCGGCATGACGTGGATCGGTCCGCAGCCCGCCACCATCCGCGCGCTCGGCTCGAAAGTCGAAGCGCGCCGCATCGCGGCCGAAGTCGGCGCGCCCATGGCCCCCGGCACCACGGAACCGGTGCACGACCCCGCCGAAGTCATCAAGTTCGCCAAGGAACACGGCCTGCCACTGGCCCTCAAAGCCGTCTACGGGGGTGGCGGTCGAGGTCTGAAAGTGGTGCACCGGCTGGAAGACGTGCGCGAGGCGTTCGTATCCGCCACGCACGAGGCCGAGCTGGCGTTCGGCAACGGCGACTGCTTCATCGAACGATTCCTCGCCCGCCCGCGCCACGTCGAAGTGCAGATCCTCGGCGACGGCGCGGGCAACGTTGTGGCCGTCGGCACGCGCGACTGCTCGCTGCAGCGCCGCAATCAGAAACTCATCGAAGAGGCACCAGCGCCGTTCCTACCCCCTGAAACCACCCGGGCGCTGGAAGACGCGGCCGTCGCCATCTGCTCCCGTGCGCACTACGAAAGCGCCGGAACCGTTGAGTTTCTGGTCGATCCGGACGGCACGATGTCGTTCATGGAAGTCAACACGCGTATTCAGGTCGAACACCCCGTCACAGAAGAGGTGACCGGCGTCGATCTGGTGGCCGCACAGCTGGCGATCGCCGAAGGCGCGCATGTCACCGACATTCCCGGCTTGGAACACGGCACCCCCGTTCCGCATGGGCATGCGATCGAGTTCCGCATCAACGCGGAGGATCCATCCCTTGGTTTCGTACCGTTCCCCGGCATCGTCGAGCGGCTGAACGTGCCGACCGGACCGGGCATCCGCTTCGATCCCGGCGTTGCGCAAGGCGGCGCGATTCCGGGGCAGTTCGATTCGATGATCGCCAAACTGATCGTCTCCGCGCCGTCGCGTTCGGCCTGTCTGACGCGCGCCCGCCACGCATTGGATGAGCTGGCGATTGCCGGCGTGTCAACGGTCCGCAAATTCGACCAGGCCGTGCTCGAACAGCCAGCTTTCGTGGCGACGGACGGCGATTTCGGCGTCTACACGCGCTGGATCGAAGAGGAATTCCTGCCTTCCGTGGACGTGCGCACGCTGGCCGACGGCAAACCGGGTCGCCGGGCCGCAGCGCCCGAACCGGTGGAAAGCTGGGTCGAGGTCGATGGCAAACGCGTGCGATTGGGCCTGCCCGCTTCGCTCGCCTCCGTCGCCGCGCTGGGCGCGGGGCTGGCCGGATTGGCTGGAGCCGGCGCAACGGGGGACCCTGCCCTCACGTCCGATTCTGGCGAATCGGTCATCCAAGCCCTGCTGAACGCCTATCAAAAGTCCGTTCCAGCAGGATCGGGCACGCAGACCGCCGCAAACTCGGATATCGCAAGCACCCAAGACACCCCTATCGAATCGACCATCACCGGCACGGTCGTCCGCTGGCTCGCCGATGACGGCGCGCACGTTGAGGAAAACGAGCCGATCGTCGTACTCGAGGCGATGAAGATGGAAACCGAAATCACCGCCCCCGTTGCCGGCATACTGCACCGATCGGCGCAGGTCGGCGACACCGCGCAATACGGCGACCCCCTCGGCGCCATCAGTTAACGCGGCGGCCGGCTGACACGGCTGCCGGCCGTCGGATGAACCGCACGCCCCTTACGCGCAACGCATTGCAATCGCAAAAACAAAACCCAGACCACGGAAGGAACGCAACATGAGCATGCTGGATTGGCGGTATTATCCGAAAATCGCGCGTATCGCACGCATGGCGGGAGCCGACGTCGGACGCGGTTCCGAAACGTTGATGACGTATTCGCGCGGCGATTTGTTCCGAGCCGCACGCCACTTGTCGGGCAGCAAGGAAGGTCGGCCCGCCCGCGCGCTGGTGGTCACCGGCTTCTACATTCCGAAGGCCGCGCAACCCGCTGCGGAAACGGACGGCCCGTTGGGTGCGCTGGAAGTATGCATGGCATTGCGTGCGATTGGCGGCGACGCATGGCTGGTCAGCGACGAATGCTGCGCGCCGGTGATTCGCCCGTCCGCATTGGGTTTCCTGCCGGACGACCACGTGCTGATCGCGCCGAATGCCAATCCCAAGGGCGGTTTTGACGCCTGGCTCAACGGCGTCATCGACCTTGCCAAAACCGAACATATCGATACGCTCGTCTACATCGAACGCGTCGGCCCGGCGCGCGACGGCAGCCCGCACAACATGCGCGGCATCGACATCACCGAATGGACCGCGCCGCTGAGCCAGCTCACGCTGCTCGGCCTGCACACGATCGGCGTGGGCGACGGCGGCAACGAGATTGGCATGGGCCGTGTGGAGGACTACGCCATCGAAGGGGTGGTCGACCACGGCGAGAACATCGCCTGCACGGTGCCGACCGACCAGCTGGTGGTGGCCGGCACATCGAATTGGGGCGCGCACGCGCTTGTCTGTGCGATGCGCGCGTTGGGCAGCAACGCCGTCGACCCGTATCTTGAACCGACGTGGCAGGAGCGCGTGCTGGACGTGATCGTCGAATACGGCGGCCTCGACGGCGTGCATATGACGAACGTGGCGACCGTCGACGGCCTCGAACCCGACCGTTACTTTAAGCAGGTCGGCCAGCTTACGGACTGCGCCCGCAGCTGAAGTCCTGCGCCCAAGGCTGAGGGCCCTGCGCTCGCGGCTGCCCCCGCATGTCCGTCGCTTTCGAATCGGGCGCCGGAGACATGCGCCGCGATTCGGCCGAAAGCCGGTTCGACACGCCCGAACACCGGTTGCGGTTTTGGTGTCGAGCCCCATTTTGCGGTAATATCGAACCGGTTCGACACAACCGTGGGAATGGCCGTAAGGACTCCCGCAAAGAATCTCGCAACGACTTTTTGGAACCGAAGGAGGCTCCATGAAAAACAAGGTGCAGCTCATCACTTACGCCGACCGCCTTGGCGACGGCACCATCAAGTCGATGACCGACATTCTGCGCACCCGCTTCGACGGCGTGTACGACGGCGTTCACATCCTGCCGTTCTTCACCCCGTTCGACGGCGCCGACGCGGGCTTCGACCCGATCGACCACACCAAGGTCGACGAACGTCTCGGCAGCTGGGACGACGTCGCCGAACTCTCCAAGACCCACGACATCATGGTCGACGCCATCGTCAACCACATGAGCTGGGAATCCAAGCAGTTCCAGGACGTGCTCGAAAAGGGCGAGGAATCCGAGTACTACCCGATGTTCCTCACCATGAGCTCCGTCTTCCCGAACGGCGCCACCGAAGAGGACCTCGCCGGCATCTACCGTCCGCGCCCGGGCCTGCCGTTCACCCACTACAAGTTCGCTGGCAAGACCCGTCTGGTCTGGGTCAGCTTCACCCCACAGCAGGTGGACATCGACACTGATTCGGACAAGGGCTGGGAATACCTCATGTCCATCTTCGATCAGATGGCCGCCTCCCACGTCAGCTACATCCGCCTCGACGCCGTCGGATACGGCGCGAAGGAAGCCGGCACCAGCTGCTTCATGACCCCGAAGACCTTCAAGCTGATCTCCCGTCTGCGTGAAGAAGGTGTCAAGCGCGGTCTGGAAATCCTCATCGAGGTGCACTCCTACTACAAGAAGCAGGTCGAAATCGCATCCAAGGTCGATCGCGTCTACGACTTCGCGCTGCCGCCGCTGCTACTGCACTCGCTGAGCACCGGCCACGTCGAGCCCGTCGCCCACTGGACTGACATCCGTCCGAATAACGCAGTCACCGTGCTCGATACGCATGACGGCATCGGCGTGATCGACATCGGCTCCGACCAGCTCGACCGCTCGCTCAAGGGCCTGGTGCCGGATGAGGACGTCGACAATCTCGTCAACACCATCCACGTCAACACCCACGGCGAGTCCCAGGCAGCCACCGGCGCTGCCGCGTCCAACCTTGACCTCTACCAGGTCAACAGCACCTATTATTCGGCGCTCGGATGCAACGACCAGCATTACATCGCAGCCCGCGCCGTGCAGTTCTTCCTGCCGGGCGTTCCGCAGGTCTACTATGTCGGCGCGCTTGCCGGCAAGAACGACATGGAGCTGCTGCGCAAGACCAACAACGGCCGTGACATCAACCGTCACTACTACTCCACCGCGGAAATCGACGAGAACCTCAAGCGTCCGGTCGTTAAGGCCCTGAACGCGCTCGCGAAGTTCCGCAACGAGCTCGACGCGTTCGACGGCACGTTCTCGTACACCACCGACGGCGACACGTCCATCAGCTTCACCTGGCGCGGCGAAACCAGCCAGGCCACGCTGACGTTCGAGCCGAAGCGCGGCCTCGGTGTGGACAACACTACGCCGGTCGCCATGTTGGAATGGGAGGATTCCGCGGGAGACCACCGTTCGGACGATCTGATCGCCAATCCGCCTGTCGTCGCCTGACGGAAAATTTCTTGCGATTACGTATTTTCTTGCGATTACGTACGGCCTTGCGATTGCGTTCCACCTTGCGGTCGCGCACCCGGTCCGTCGCACCCGGTCCGTCGGGCGGACGGCAGTGGCCGCACGTGTTGGTATCGTAAGTTGCGTTGAAGAATCGCCCGAATGCGCTGAAGCAATGCGTCCGGGCGATTTTCGTATGTGTCGCTCGTAGCGGGCGGGCGCATGCGTGGAGTATCGAAGCACATGAAACGCGACAAGCAGAAAACGCGATAAGCCAAGAAAACAGCAGATATGACCGAAGACAATCAGAATAACGAATTCAAACCGCAGCCGCTGCCCGGCCAGGTGTTCATCCGCCCGGGCATCGACGATCGCCCCGATTATGAGAAGACCCTGACTCCCGAAGCGAAGGCGGCCATGCGCCGGCTGTCGGTGCAGCAGCATCCGCGTATTCCGGAAGCGTCCAACGAGCGTCCGGAAACCCAGGCCGCGCGCATCGCATCGGAAGGTGGAGCGCCCCTAACCGCGGCCGCGCATCTTGACGTGGCTGTGCCGAACCTCGAATCGTCCTTCCTCGACCTGCGCGACCCGATGACCGCTCCGGACGGCACCAGGCCGACCGCAATGCAGGCCAACCGGCTCGTTGCGGGTTTTGCGCTTGGCTCAATGCTGCTGTCCGCTCCGATGGCGGCGTTCAACACGGTGCTCATTCCGCAAACCGTCAGCCGTTTGTCGGGAATCAACCGCGTCACGGATTTGGCGATGCTCGTCATCGCAGGTGCCATCATGACGTTCCTGCTGAACGCATGCATCGCCGTCGGTTCCGACCATTCCTACTGCCGGTTCGGGCGCCGTACGCCATGGATCGTCAGCGGCAGCGTATTGGCGGCTATCTGCATGGCGATTCTTTCCGCATGTGATTTTCTCCCGTGGGCCGTGTTCTTCTGGCTGGCCACGCAGGCCGCGTATGCGATGGCGGCCATACCGTTCGCCGCCGCGTTCGGCGAACGTGTGCCTGACAAGTTCCGCGACCGCGCCGATTCGTGGCACGGCAAGGGGCTGGCGCTTGGCCAGCTGGTCGGCGTCGCCGTGGCTGTTGCGCTGACGCCGCATGCCGGTGGCGAAGGTTGGGATGGCACTACGGGTTTCGCGATGCTGGTATTCGCGGGTTGGCTTGTCGTCGCGGCCGTCGTTACGCTGTTGGTACTGCCGTTCGAAGGGGCCAGCAGCTACCTGCCGCGTAGGGATGTTGAGAAAGGCGATTTCTTCTCGCAATACCGTCCGCCGCAGAACGCGCCGAAGTTTTCTGTGGCATTCGCGGCCCGCATGTTCGCCGTTGCGGCCACAGCCGGAATCGCCGTATATCAGTGGTATCTGGCGCCGAATATCGTCGGCAATACCGATGAGGCCGGTTTGTTCGGCATTGCCGGTGCCGGATCGGTGGTTGTGGTCATGGCCATCTGCACGTTTGTCGGTGCTTTGATTGCGGCGTTGCTGCTTGGCCGCATCGTCAGCCTGTTTGGCGATCTGCGTATTCCGGCCGTCGCGTCCGCCGTGTTGTTCATGGTCGCTGCGCTGCTGCCGTTGCTGATGGACGACGGTTTCCTGGCGGTTGCGCTGTACGCCCTGCTTGCCGGCTTCGCATACGTGGTGTTCGATGGCGCCAGCCAAAGCTTGGATCTTGCGATGCTGCCGGATGTGCGTTCCGTGGGCCGATCGCTTGCCGCTTATAGTCTGGCCAATACGTTCGGCACGATACTGGGCGTCGCTGCCTGCGCCGCGGTGATTGTGGCGACCGGTGCCACCGTGCTGATCTTCGCTGTCGCCACTGTTTCGATGCTGTTGGCGGGTCTGCTGACATTGCGGTTGAAATCGCAACAATGACGGCGACTATGACGGTGCTAGATCGCCAATGATTGGAAAATAAAGCGAAACGGCGCGTCCACATAGTGAACCTTTAGTGGATAGGGGAGATGGACGCGCCTATGTTTACGGCTTAGTTCGAGCGGAAATCCCGCCCGGGGAAATGACTTTGCGAAAGGAGGTTCGCCACGATGAACGGAATGGTCGCACACGTACTGCTGTCCGCACGAATTATTATTCCGCTTTCGTTGGCGGACTGATTCGAGCATTGCGGCTTCAATCCCTCGCCAACGAAGGCAGGGTTTGAGGCGCGCGTAGCACACACGTTGATGGCCCTGCATGATGCGGGGCCATTTTTGTTGCAGTCCACAAGGCAGACGCAGCGAAAACCTTTTGAAGCCGGCCGGCATAGCGCACAACAGAAAACAGAAAAACTACAAACAACATCGTTATCGGCGGAAGTTGGGAACCGGTAACAGGACGTACAGGGAGTACATCAATGAGTACAGTCGAAGCGGCCGCTGGCAAAGCGCAGGCGATGGTCCGCGATTCGGTCAAAACCGTGATCGCAGCATCCATGGTCGGCACCGCCATCGAGTTCTACGACTTTTACGCATACGGCACCGCCGCTGCGAATTATTTCCCGAAGGTGTTCTTCGGAGACACCACCAATCCGACCGTCGCGCTGCTGGCCAGCCTGCTGACCTTCGCCATCGCGTTCATCGCCCGTCCGCTGGGCTCGTTGGTGTTCGGCCACTTCGGCGACCGTATGGGCCGCAAGACCACGCTGGTGGTCTCCCTGCTCACCATGGGCATTGCCACCTTCCTGATCGGCTGCCTGCCGACCTACAACCAATGGGGTGTCGCGGCCGTCGCCGTGCTGTGCCTATGTCGCTTCGTGCAGGGCATCGGACTTGGCGGCGAATGGTCCGGCGCCGCGTTGGTGGCCACCGAGAACGCTCCGGAAGACAAGCGCGCGCTGTACGGCTCCTTCCCGGAGCTGGGCGCCCCGATCGGCTTCTTCCTGTCGAACGGCACCTACTTCCTGCTGGAGACCTTCAACGACAATGACGCGATGCTTGCCTGGGGCTGGCGCGTGCCGTTCCTGCTGTCCTCCATCCTCGTGATCGTCGGCCTCGTCGTCCGCGTCCAGATGGAGGAGACCCCGATCTTCCGTATGGCCCAGGAGCAGAAGAAGGTCGTCAAGTCCCCGCTTACCGAAGTGTTCAAGAAGAGCTGGAAGGAAGTCATCCAGGCCACGTTCCTGGTGGCCGTCACCTACACGCTGTTCTACACGCTGGCAACCTGGTCCCTCGCTTGGGGCACCAAGACCGTCGAGCAGGGTGGTGGCAACCTGGGCTTCAGCAACCAGGAGTATCTGCTCATGCTGATGATCGCCGTCTGCGTATTCGCCGCGTTCATCGTGATCTCCTGCGTGAACGCCGACAAGTTCGGCCGCAAGCGCGTGATCATCATCTCCTCCTGCTGCCTCATCGCCTTCGCCCTGCTGTTCCCGTTCCTGCTTGATCCGGCGGTCGTCGGTCAGCGCAACTTCGCCACCAACCTGCTGTTCCTGTGCATCGGCTTCGCTCTGATGGGTACCGCGTTCGGTCCGATCGGCGCCTTCCTGCCGGAACTGTTCGACGCGAACGTGCGTTACTCCGGCTCCGGCATCGGCTACAACCTGGCTGCCATCGTCGGCGCGGCCTTCGTGCCGACCATCGCCACTTGGCTGTCCCATCATTGGGGCGTGCATTCCGTGGGCCTGTACCTCGGTGTGATGGCCCTGTGCTGCCTCATCGCGGTGTTGAGCTGCAAGGAAACGAAGAACGTCGACTTCACCAAGTGACGCCGACCGGCTTGCCGGGCTGCTTCGCTTGGGGTGGCTCGGAGCCTTAGAAAAAACGTTTGACGTGAATATAGCCACTATGTGAACGCCAACAGACATCATAAAGAAAGCGGTACTAGAACAGTTCCGCAGGAGAGGCGGAGTGGTTCCTCGGACACAATCCGGGGGGAGCAACATCCTAGGAATCACTCGCCGTGATAACAACCGAAAAAAGAATAGAAAATAGCGAGTTTGTTCGGAAAAAGCAAGTTCCGAATCGCAAAAAACAATAAAGGAGCGCCAATTATGGCAGCAACTATCTGGTACGAAAAGGACGCCGATCTGTCCGTGTTCGATGGCAAGAAGGTGGCCATCCTCGGTTACGGTTCCCAGGGCCACGCCCATGCGCTGAACCTGCGCGATTCCGGTGTCGACGTCGTCGTCGGCCTGCGTCCTACCTCCAAGTCCGTGGAGTATGCCAAGGAGCAGGGCCTTGAGGTCAAGCCTGTTGCCGAGGCCGTTGCCGAAGCCGACGTGGTGATGATCCTGCTGCCTGACCAGTACCAGGCCGCCGTGTACAAGAAGGACGTCGAGCCGAACCTGAAGCCGGGCGCTGCTCTGGCCTTCGCTCATGGCTTCAACATCCACTATGGCTACATCAAGCCGTCCGAGGATCATCCGGTCTTCATGGTCGCCCCGAAGGGCCCGGGCCACATCGTGCGTCGTGAGTACG
>ERZ857693.1990-NODE-1990-length-22264-cov-3.660138_pt1 | contig 22264 bp, 26 predicted proteins | sample MGYA00519765_ERZ857693 | MGnify/ENA primary metagenome ERZ857693 (study PRJEB31778, sample SAMEA3449354) | human gut metagenome | biome: human gut; feature: human-associated habitat; material: faeces | place: United Kingdom | collected 2010/2012 ... | reverse complement strand
TGTTTAGTACAGAGGTCGATCTGGGACGGTATCAGATGATATGCAGATTGATTTATAAGTAAGGAGTGTGAAAAAATGGCAAGTGAAAAAATGTTAGTTGGCAGACATAAGAGAGTGGCTTTTATGGATGCTAACGGATCAGGAGAAACATTTACCAGAATGACGGGATTTACATCGCTGTCGGATGGAAAGAATTCGACAGAGTACAGCCGGCAGTATGTGGATGAAGCATCTGAAAGATCGGACGTAGTTGGTTACGCACCGGCTATCGATTACGAATTTGACCGGTATACCAATGATCCGGTACATGAAAAGATTGCAGCAATTACCGATGATGAGATTCTCGGAACAGAAGCACAGGTTGATATTGTGGTGGTAGATTTGTTTGAGCAGAAGACATCGGAAACAACTTGTACCGCACGAAAGAGAACATGGAGTGTAATTCCAGATACAGAAGGGGACGGTACGGATGCCCTGATCTACAAAGGCAGCTTTAAAGCGGCCGGAGAAATCACAAAGGGTACTGCAACCACCACAGACGGATGGAGGACCTGTACATTCACTGCTGGCGGAGAATAAAGAAGAAATGGGAGAGTGAGCCTATGAGCCTTTGGAAATTTGGAGATTTTGAAGCAGAAGTGGATTTCACGGATGCGGATTTTTTAGATGCGATCGATGAAGCGAAAACAGCAATGCATGAAGCGGAGCAGAATGTTCCGGTAGTTGGAAAGAATAGTGATATCATCCGCGCACAGTGTAGCTGTTTTTATGTGTTCTTCGATACCCTTTTTGGCGATGGAGCCGGGGAGCGTATCCTTTGCGGAAAGAACAGCATCAAGCTGTGCACTGAAGCGGCAGAATCACTGTTAGACTTTGAAACAGCGGAAACAAAGAAATTGGACGATAAATATGATAAGTATGTACCACATCAAAATACAACGCAGCAGTTCCCGCATCCGCAGCCACAGCCAAATGGAAACCGTCAGCAGAGAAGAAACTACCAGAAACAGTATGGTAAAGGAAAATATTCCAATACCGGAAGGTAGCAGAGCATGAATATTTTATATGAGCAGTTTCCGGAAGAAGTCAAGGTGAACGGGGAGTACTACCCGATCGTGACAGATTTCCGTGAATGGATCCGTTTTACGGAGCTGGTTGAAGACGACTCGGTTCCGTGGCAGATCAAATGTGGACTTCTGTTGCAGTGGTATCTGGATCAGGTTCCGGAAGATATTGAAGCTGCGATTTATGCACTCGGAGATTTCCTGATGTGCAAAAGGATGTACCAGGATGATCTGGAAGATGAAGAGGAAGAGCAGCAGAAAAATGGGAAGCCGGTATTTTCTTTTTCGGAAGATGCCGGCTGCATTTATGCAGCGTTCCGGGAGGCATATGGAATCGACCTGCAGCAGATCGATTATATGCACTGGTGGGAGTTCCGGAGCTTGTTTGACTGGTTGCCGGATGGTACAGAGATTAAACAACGGATTATGTATCGTTCGATTGATCCTGGAACAATCCCGGACAAGGACGAACGTAAACGGATCAAGAAGATCCAGAGAGCTGTTGCGCTGAAAAAGAAACAGCGAAAGCTTGATGATTATGAGATTGGAGATATGTTCTCATGATGGAAATTAAAATACCGACACGGCGTGAGTGGTATCCGTGTCCGTACTGCGGTCAGCATCTGCTTGTTTACGCAGATACTGCAGTGTGCAGCGGACTGTATGTAAAATGCCGCAAATGCCGACGGGAGGTGGAGATAAAGATTAAGAATTAAGCACTTGTGAGCCCCTGAGCCGTGCTATCAGAAAGGATGATAGTATGGCAGATGGATATTTGAATTTTGATACCAAAATCAATGAGAGTGGGTTCAATGAAGGCATAAATAAGCTTGGAAGTCTTGGAAAAAGTGGCTTATCTGTAGTCAGCAAGGCAATGACCGGAGCTGTTGCAGCTGTAGGAGCTGGAGCAGCGGCGATTGTAAAGTCTTCTCTTGGTGTAGTCGCCAATATGGAGCAGCAGATCGGTGGTGTAGAGACATTATTTAAAGATAGTGCCAAGACAGTGATCAGGAACGCAAACAATGCGTTCAAAACAGCACAGCTTTCTGCTAATGATTACATGTCAACGGTTACAAGCTTTTCAGCATCATTACTACAGGGCTTAGGCGGAGATACTGCAAAGGCTGCAGAAATTGCAGATATGGCGATTATCGACATGGCAGATAATGCCAATAAGATGGGTACAAATATGCAGGATATCCAGAATGCCTATCAGGGCTTTGCAAAGCAGAATTACACAATGCTGGATAACCTTAAATTAGGTTACGGCGGTACACAGTCGGAAATGATCCGATTGATCAATGATTCCGGTATCTTAAATGAAAAAATAGAAGATCTGGATAATGTAACGTTTGACCAGATGATTCAGGCAATTCACAAAGTCCAGCAAAATCTCGGAATCACAGGAACTTCCGCAAAAGAAGCCTCTACAACGATTGAAGGTTCTGTTAATTCTGCTAAAGCCGCCTGGGAAAATTTTGAAGCCGGTGTAATCAGTGCGAACGACCTGGTTGACACATTCTGGACAGCGGCAAAGAATATCTTAAATAATCTTGGTCAAATGATCCCACGTCTGGGAAAGACCGGAATGGATGTGGTGGAATCCTTATCCGGAAAAATCGGTGAAGCGGTTCCGCAATTAAAGGGACTTACAGATAGTGTCGGAAAATTAGCAGATAAGTTAAAGAACATGAGCACGGATGAGCTCATGAATCTTGGCAAGACTGCAGCAGTGCTTGCAGGAGCCGGACCGGTGATCTCATTATTCGGATCACAGATCGGTAATGTACAGTCAGCCGTATCCGGATTCAGCGGACTTACAACTGGTGTTTTATCTGAACTTGGAAGGCTTCCGAAGGGATTCAAAAGTGCAACAAAATCGGCTGTAAATTTCCGGAAAGATTTTACGGGTAGCCTGAAAGGGCTCGGCAGTGCAGTTACGGGACCATTTCAGGTACTGACTCCGAAATTGTCAGCTACTGTCGGAAAAATCGGCAAGGTAGTTTCCAATGTTCCGGGAAAAATCGGTGGGGCAGTTGGAAAGATTGGATCTGTGATAGCATCAAAGATTCCCAGGATTACAAGCGCGTTTTCACTACTTGGAGATACTGCCGGTTATCTGGGAGCATGGGGCGGACAGATTGGTTCTGCTTTGCAGGGAGTTCTTGGAACAGTAGCCGGCTTTATTCCGTCATTTGTAGGGTTGATGAATTTCGGTGCAGTTGCAGCCGTTGTGGTAGCCGGTCTTGGACTGGTTTACAGTCAGTTCGGTACACAGATTGACCAGATCCTGCTTCTGGCGCAGACCAAAGGACCGGAGATCATATCTAACTTTGGAGCAGGAATCACAGCAGCACTTCCGGGACTGATTTCATCAGGTGCAACCCTGATCTTGGGATTGATGAATGCGATTACGGCAAATCTACCATCGCTCATTTCCGTAGGCGCAAGCATCATAGCAACTCTGGTAAGCAGCCTGGGCGCACAACTTCCGCAGTTAATTCCGGTAGCGGTACAGATGATCCTGACTCTGGTTGAGTCGCTGATCAGTAATCTTCCGCAGTTAATAACTTCCGGATTACAGTTAATGGAAGGTTTGGCACAGGGAATTGCAAACGCGATTCCGCAGGTGGCAGCGAAAGCACCGGTTATCATCGGCAAGCTGGCATCTACGATTATCACGAATTTGCCGAAGATTATACAGACTGGTGTGAAGATTATCACGCAGCTCGCAGTCGGACTGGTTCAGGGAATCCCGGCGTTACTTGGTAAGATTCCATCCATGATCAGCCAGATCAAAAATGCATTTACCAGTGTAAACTGGGGCAGTGTTGGTATGAATATCATTTCCGGAATTGCAAGTGGTATATCCAGTGCGGTAGGAAGCCTGATCAGCGCGGCAACATCTGCGGCAAGTAGCGCATTAGAAGCAATCAAGTCAAAACTTGGTATTCATTCTCCATCGAGAGTATTCCGAGACCAGGTTGGTAAGATGATGGCTCTTGGTATGGGAATCGGATTTGAGAAGAATATTCCGGTCGGATCCATGAATGCCGGAGTACAAAAAGCAGTCCAGAGTCTGCAAAGAAGTGTGCAGCTTACAACATCCGTTAATCCGGATAAAACGGTAGGCGGAATAAAGAATAATCCGATCTTTAAGGATAAAGGATTTGATTACGACAGATTTGAACGTATCCAGAGGAAGATTGCAAAAGAAAATGGCAATAAGCCGGTATTCCTGGATACGAAACGGATAGACAGACCATTACCGAAAGGAGCAGTGCCACAGGTATGATTGTGTATTATGAAAATATGAACGGCGAAAAGCTGAATCTTTTGAAAGCTCCTTTTCGTACAACGAAGACTGACTGGTTCGATGCGGACTGGTCAGAGTCTTCGGACGGATATGAAAAAACAGTGACGATTGATGTGTTTGGAAAGCGGGAAGAATTTCAGGCGAATATGGAGCAGCTATACCGGATCATTGCGGTTGATGCAGAAAATGATACCTACGGGAAGCTGTACGTGAATGGTGCGTATTTAAGATGCAAGGTATTGAAGTCAGCAAAAGAAGGATGGAAGGGATATGTGTATTCGGAAGTGGAGATCACCTTCCAGACTCCGGAACTTGTATGGGTAGTAGAAGCGACAAGACAGTTTTTTCCACAATTGGAAGAAACGGCAGCATCCGGAATCGACTTTCAGTATGACTATCCGTTTGATTTTGCCGGAGAAAAAAGAGGAATCGCAGCATGGGATGTTGATCACATCATTCCAAGCGAGTACCGGATGATCATTTACGGACCATGTGTAAATCCGAAGATTCTGATCAACGATTATCCTTATGAGTTTTTCGTAACGCTTGAAAGCAGGGAATATCTGATCATAGATAGCCAGAGAAGAACGATCCGAAGGTATTTGACGAATGGAACGGTACAAAATTTATTTAATCAGAGAGCGCAGAAACAAACTGTTTTCAAGAGAATACCATCCGGGCTTTTAAATATTAACTGGTCCGGGGATTATGGATTTGACCTGACTTTATTTTTGAACAGGAGGGAGCCGCCGTGGTAAAGGACATAATTCTTGCAGATAGTGATGGAAGAGAACTTGGAGCGATTTTGGACTCAAATATCACAGTGGATACGAATGGCGAGTACGAATTCTCTGTACAGATTGCAAGGTCGAACTGGTACCCTGAGCTGACCTTTTCAAGCTATGTGTATATTACGGAGACAGAATATGGAGGCATTATCGGAGAGGTGCTGACAGATACAACGCTGGATTATGTGGAGCTGAAGGGAATCACATGGCGGGGAAGACTGCAGTATAAGGTGATCGAGCCGCCTGCCGGATCGGATTATAAAACAGTATCCGGAGAACTGAATCAAGTAATGAAAACACTGATCGAGCCGGAGTTTGATGGATTATTCAGAGTTTCATCAAAAGATACGGGTATATCTGTAAAGAATTTTCAATTTGACCGGTACTGCACATTACTGGAAGGTCTTACCAAAATGCTGAAAAGTGTTGGATACCGCCTGCAGATCCGGTTGATCAAAGAACAGGATGAACCATGTTATATTCTGATTGAAGCAGTTCCGATTACTGATTATTCTGCGCAGATTGAATTGTCACAGGACAGTCGAATGAATTTCACGATGGATGATAAACAAAATGGCGTAAATCATCTGGTCGTAACCGGAAAAGGGGAAATGCAGGAGAGGAACATATTCCATCTGTATGTGCAGAAAGATGGAAGCATTGGAAAGACGCAGTATTACAAAGGACTGAATGAGATCTCAGCAGTATACGAAAATACGAGCACAGAAACAGCAGAGCTGGAGAAAACGTCCGCGGAACAATTGCAGAAGCTGATGAATAAAAAGACATTTCAGATGGATGTTGCAAAGCTTGGAATCGAGGTTGGGATTGGAGATATTGTCGGTGGCAGGGATTACCTGACTGGGCTGTATATGTCAAAACCAATCGAAAATATCATTTATGAGATTACGAATGATGTGGAATCAATTACTTATAAATTGGAAGGAGAAGATGAAGAATGAAAATTGTATCTGGAAGAACCGGATTACCACATGTGACTTCGCAGCAGTTCCGGCAGATGCTGGAGGGGATTATCGGGCAGGGGAGTTATATTATAACAAGCGGAGAGAATCTGAAGCCGGAACTTAGCAGTAATAATCTGCTGAAAATCCGAAGTGGGATGATGGCGCATCACGGCTGTATATCTTGCGTGGATATTGGTACTTATGATGAGGTTACACTGACAAATGGTAGTCAGGGAATGAAAAGGATTGATCTTATTGTAAATCGGTATACCAGAAATGCAGAGACAGAGGTTGAAAACTGTAGTTGGAAGGTAATCCAGGGAAAACCGGTTGCAAGTAATCCGGCAGTGCCGGCATACACTTCGGGAAATTTGCAAAACGGAGATACTGTCGATGAATGCCCTGTTTTTGAAGTACATTTTGATGGTATCAATGTTACAGAAGTAAAGAGTTTGTTGAGTGTGACGGATGGACTTTCTGGATTAAGTAGAAAATTGACAAATACGAATACGAATCTTGCAAAAGCCAACACTGTTTTAGAGAATAGGAAACCAATATTCATTGATTCAACGTCAACAGGAAGTGTTACATTTGACACAACCAATTTTTTAAAATCCGGCATTACGTATGCATTTGTTGTTGCAGTAAACTCGAACTTGAATAGTGGGACTTACGCGCAAGAAATCACTTGCAAGTTGAATGATGTTATAATTGGAAAAAACGGGAATTACTACACACTGACATCCATTTTTTCCGGAAAATGTTCCAAGGGTGATAGAATTCATATCACATCATACAAAAATGGTGGAAACTGGAGTGGTTGGGGTACTAGATGTATTTTTATTCCACTTTCTTAACACTACACACATATATAACAAAACTGGAAATAAAAGGTAGAATTTGCAGAGACTTGCTTATGCCGAACTGATTGTATATGGAAAAGGAGCGAAAGAAAGGGCGGTGTACATCAATGAACGAACCAATATGTACCTGAAAGAATATCTGGAAAGCAGAAAAGATAATAATCCGGCGCTATTTGTCGGAAGCAAGAAACCGAATAGCCGGCTGACGAAAACAGGAATTGAGGATATCATCCGGCGGATTGGAGAGAAGGCGGGCGTAGAAAATGCGCATCCGCATCGATTCCGGAGGACGGCTCTGGCAAATGCATTGAACCGCGGAATGCCTCTGCAGGAGGCTATGATATTTGCGGGACACGCAAAGTCAGAGACAACCATGCGATATTGTACAGTGAATCAGGAAGGTGTACGGTATCATCACTTTAAATATTTAAGTGCATAAGTAAATAAACTTATTTATTTACACTCGGCATTGGTCGAGTGTTTTTTGTTATGCGCTTTTATATATGTAACTTTATCAACCAGTCAAAGGAGGGATTCTGAACTAAGTAGCAGTTTAGTTCCCTCTAAAAAGAAGAAAGGGGCAAACAGAAAAATGAAAATCACATTCAATGATGGTCAGGAACTGCAGATCCAGCAGGTCACTGAGCAGACGGATGGTGCACTTCTGATCAAGACGATTTCGGCGGAAGAAGAACAGCTGAAAACATTGTTCTCTGATGCAGTGGCAACCAAGAGAATGTCCGTTAGTGAACGGGATGCAGATACCGTTGTGTATGAAAACTACACGAAGCTTGATGCAATCGTGAAGTACACAGCCGGTATTCTTGGTGTAATGATGTACCAGGAAGGAGAAGATCCGGACAGCCGAATAGCAACACTGGAGGCAAGACTTAAAGAGGCGGAAGAAAAAAATGCGGACTTGCAGACAAGAGTTGAAAAAGCAGAAGAGAAAAATGAAATGCTCGAAGGATGCATTTTGGAAATGTCTGAGACAGTATATCAGTAAAACGATAATCTTATTAACTATTTTATTCATATTATTACAAATTTCAGGAGGAAAAGAAATGATGGCAATGTTATGGGCACAGCAGATTATGTTAGGAAAGAAAACTTATTCACAGGTACCGAGACTTTTAAAGGACAAGGTAAAAGAGCTCCTGATTGATTCAGGGGCGGAAGATTTAGTAACAGAACAGCAGTAGAGGTGAAGCGTAGATGGCAGTAAAAACAGCTCAATATATATTCGAAGGTCAGACTTACAATCTGACCTATAATTCGACCTCCGGGAAATGGGAAGCTACGGTTACAGCTCCAAGTAAGTCGAGCTACAATCAGCCGAATCATGTTCTTGGCGGAACGGTAAAGGCTACAGATGAGGCCGGCAATACTACCACGGTAGATCAGAGTCATACTACTCTCGGCGAATCACTTAAACTCCGTGTAAAAGAAAAGACAGCACCGACTATCACGATCACGTCTCCATCTGCAGGAGCTTATATCACAAATACAACTCCGACTATCGAATTCCAGGTAAAAGATACAGACTCCGGAGTAAATGCGGGAACAATCGTAGTCACAGTTGATGGTACAGCTGTATCGACGGTAACAAAGACTGCTATTGACGGTGGATATAAGTGCACATGCACATCACCGACGTTAAAAGATGGATCGCATACGATTTCGGTCAAGGCATCTGACAACGATGGTAATGCAGCTGCAGCTAAGACAGCAACATTTACAGTTGATACAGTGCCTCCGACACTGCAGATCACAGCTCCATCAAATGACCTTATAACCAACAAGAAGACGGTAACGGTAAGTGGTAAAACAGATGACGTATCATCTAAGCCAGTTACAGTAACGGTAAGTGGAGTAACTGTAACGGTCGGAACAGACGGAACATTTACTAAGGACGTGACTCTTGTTGAGGGTGCAAACACCATCACAATCGTAGCTAAAGACAAAGCTGGAAAGACGACTACAGTCACGCGTAAGGTTACTGTCGATACGTCAGCTCCGGTGATTAAGTCAGTGACTCTTACTCGGAATCCAGTAGACTGCGGAAAGACATTCATTATTGCAGTCGAGATTACTGACTAGGCGGTGCGCCTATGGTAGTAAAGGTAAGCGGTAAGATAGATGGAAAAGAAGTAATATTCGAAAGAGCTGAAGGGGACTGGTGGAATGTCACGGTCCCTTATGATTTAGATGGAATGTATGTGGTGGAGCTGACGGCAGAAAATGATGCAGGCAATATTGCATACTGCACGAAGATGCTGTTGATCGTTGATCCGGCTACTCTATGCGTAAGACTTGTTCCGCTTGATTATATGGTGGAAGTTGTTCCGGAAGACTATAAGGTTACAGTTATTTCGGAAGATTATGCTGTAGAGGCAGTTCCGGAGCAGTATCAAGTTATCGCAGAGCCAGATCCGCTCTTTGTGGAGGTAATTTATCCGATACACGGAAGGGGGTGTTGTTGTGAACAAAATTAGATTTATCCTGGGCGAAGACAAGCACGTTAAACTATTGGTGCGAAGTCCTAACGATGAGCCATTTACGATTCTGACAGCATCTTATGAGCTGGCACGTTACACAGACATCGTGGTGCAAGGAGAGTGTGATATCAATGATCATTACCTCGACTGCAAAATTGCTCCGAAAGAAAAAGGGACGCACGTACTGGAAGTGACTTATACGGTTGCGGATTCAGTCAGGAAAGCAAGGATAGAAGTTGAGGTGATCTGATGCTTAAAATTACAGACGTAAAATTGAGTAAAAATACGGTGACTACTGGCGAGAAATTTAAGATATCAGTACAGATCCAAGAAATTCAGGATTATCCGTTTGATTACCCTTACGATTATCCGATATCTTATACCGGAACAGCAAAGCCGGTAAAATCATAAGAAATTAAATTGAAAGAGAGAAAAAGCGGTGAAAGACGTATTGATGCAGACATATATCATTGCGCTTCCAATCTTATTGGGATATATTGTCTGGCTCTTGCAGGAGCAAAAAAAGAAACAGGTGCAGGACGCAAAAGAGCGTGATGAACGGATTGCGGAAGAACGTAAAAAAAGGGATGCAAACAGCGCCGGTACAATGTTACTTCTTAGGGTACAGTTAATTGAATATCACGGGAAATATATGAAGCTTGGTAAGATACCGAGCTATGCTTATGAAAATTTCTGTGAGATGTATGAAGCATATCATCGGCTTGGCGGGAATGGCATGATCACAAAAATGAAACAGGAAATAGAAGAATTACATCTAAAACAAAAAGGAGAGTAACGATTATGAATACGGAAATGTTGATGCAGTATATTACCTATGCACTTGGTGGAATCGGAATTTTAGCATTCCTTGTGAGCGTAGTTGTACAGGTGATAAAGGAAATGCCGATACTGAAAAAGATCCAGACCAATGTGGTGGCGCTTGGGGTAGCGCTAATCCTGACACCGACGGCAGTGGTAGTTCTATGTGTCTGCTACAAGATTGTAATTGAATGGTATTATGTATTTGCTTCGTTTCTGGCAGCATTTATTGTGTATTTGGTAAGCACCGGGGGCTGGGAACGGATCACGGAAATCTGGAACAGAAGCAAATACAAAGAATAATCATGGAGGGCGAGTAATTGTCCTCTTTTTTGAAAGGAGTAGAATATTATGGTACATTTATTTGTTATAGCTGGTCACGGTGCAGGTGATTGTGGAGCCGTAGGTTATGGATATACGGAGGCAGAGAGAGTAAGATACCTCGCGGCAAGACTGGCCGCACTCGGTGGAAGTAATGTAACTGTAGCAGATACAAACCGGAACTGGTATGCAGACAATGGAATCATGAGTTTAAATATTCCGAAGGATTATCAGATTTTGGAACTGCACATGGACAGTGCATCAGCATCTGCAAATGGTGGTCATGTAATCATTAAAGAGGGATATAATCCAGACCAGTATGACACAGCTCTTTCGAATTTTATTGGTAATTTCTTTCCGGGACGTGCAAATAAAATCGTAGGAAGAAACGATCTTGCCAATGTAAATCGTTCGGCTTACAGAGGATATAACTATCGTTTGCTGGAAAACGGTTTTATTACAAACTTCGGCGATTTGAGCAAATTTAACAATCGGACAGATGAGTTGGCAAGAGGAATCCTTAGTGCATTTGGTATCTCTGCTATTGCTCCAGTAGCGTCAACTGATCAGATCGATGGAGCTATTAAGTCCGGTGGTACGTTCCAGGATAAGGAAGATGCATTCGGATCCGTATCATATCAGGTTCATGCAAGAGATATTGGTTGGTGCAACTGGCAGTCTGACGGTAAGATGGCTGGATCTACTGGTCAGAATCGTCGAATTGAAGCATTCAGAATGATTCCGGTTGGAGAAACAGATGTAACAGTCCATATCAAAGATATTGGTAATAGAGAGTACAAGAATATCACAAAAGATACAATCCTTGGAACAACAGGTCAGAACAAGCGTATTGAATCCATCAAGATTACCGGCAAGGACGCCTGCTATCTGTACAGAGTTCAGCAGAAGAATATCGGCTGGTCAGACTGGATGAGCAATGGTGAATGGGCTGGCACGCAAGGAAAAGGTCTTCAGATCGAGGCGATTGAAATCAAGAAAGCTATGTTCGCGGTTGATCCGCATGTCCAGAATAGAGGATGGCTTGGAGATCGCGCGGCAGAAACTGTAATTGGTATTACCGGTCACAATCTCCGTCTGGAAGCATTAAAAATCAATCCGGGTGATAAACGGATTGGTGTGAAAGCTCATATCGAGGGAATCGGTTGGAAAGACTACGGCGTAGTTGCAAAAGATACCGTAATCGGAACTGTAGGACAGAACAAGCGAATTGAATGTCTGTGCTTTAATGGCGATTTCCAATATCGTGTCCATGTTCAGAATTCAGGCTGGACGGATTGGACAAAAGCTGATGGTGTCTCTACACTTGGTACAGTTGGTCAGGCATTAAGAATTGAAGCTATTCAGTTTAGATAAACGGATAGTTGAGAAGCTATTCAACCCGAATTTAATTTACGTGGGACAGAAACTTCGTGTGAAATAGATACAACGAATTGTGGCAGATTTGGTTTTTTAAAGTTGAATTAAAACTAACCGTTAGTGACACGTTAGCGACACGAAATGCTGAAAATCCTTGAAAATACGTTGTTTAAAAAAAATAAGATTTAACCTAAACTTAACATAGATTTGATTGGAATTGCATAGACCACAGATAAAATGGAAAATGAGCTGAAAGGGAAGACATCATTGTAAAAAGTAAGTTTAAAAGATATTAACAAACACAGGGTAAATTGAGAGAGGAATTAACATGAACGAGAAAATTCAGATCATTTTTGGACTGCTTGGCGGTCTGGCAGTTTTTATCTATGGAATGAATATGATGAGTGAATGTCTGCAAAAGGCGGCGGGCGATAAAATGAAAAGCATTCTTGCACTTCTGACGAAGAATCCGCTTCTGGGTGTGCTTGCCGGTGCGCTTACAACCGCGGTACTCCAGAGCAGCAGTGCGACGACAGTTATGGCGATCGGTTTCGTAAGTGCGGGACTGATGAACCTGCCACAGGCAATTTCCATCATTTTTGGTGCCAATATTGGTACAACCATGACAGCACAGATTATTGCGTTTAAGATCAGTGACTATATTTATGTGATTATTTTTATAGGATTTCTGATTTCATTTGTAACAAAATCAGAGAAAGTAAAAAGTATCGGCCAGACGATTTTTGCCTTTGGTCTTTTGTTCCTTGGAATTGAAACAATGGGAGATGTCATGAAACCATTGGCATCCAGTCCGGTATTCACAGACTTGATCGGACGGGTTGCACATATTCCGGTACTTGGTGTGGCAGTTGGTACAGTTATGACGCTGGTTGTACAGAGCAGTAGTGCAACGATCGCAGTCTTGCAGAACTTCGCTTCCCAGCCGGGACCGGACGGGGTTACGAGTATACTTGGGCTTGCAGGAGCAATCCCGATTCTTTTAGGTGATAATATCGGTACAACGATCACAGCACTCCTTGCCAGTATCGGACAGTCAAAAGATGCGAAGAGAACCGCTGTGGCGCATTGCATTTTTAATATTTCCGGCTGCGTTTTGTTTATCTGGTTCGTAAAACCATTTGCGGCACTGATCCAGAACATTTCGCCGAAAGGTCCGGAGATTGAAGTGATTTCCAGACAGATTGCAAATGCACATACTGTATTTAACATCACAATGACACTGATCTGGGTATGCCTGATTAAACTGATGGTGAAGATTGTCATGACACTGATCCCAGATGGCAAAAAAGGTGTTGAAGATCCAGGCAGCCCGATTTATCTGGATGAAAATATCATCAGTCAGCCGGCAGCAGCGCTGCAGCTTGTGGCAAAAGAGATTTTCCGTATGAGTGACCAGGTAAGAGATATTCTGAAGAAAACGATTGAGCTTGTGAAAAATGAAGAAGTGAAATCCATTGACGGTCTGAAAGAAAACGGAGAACAGGTTGAACGTCTTGGAAAGTGTATTACCGAATATCTTGCAGCTTTGTTTTCTTCGGGTTCATTGACCGAGCAGCAGGCAGCGCAGACGGCGAGCCTCATGTGTGTACTCAGCGATGTGGAACGTATGGGAACCTTAAGTGTGGAAATGGCAGAATGTATGTTGGAAAGATCAGACCGGAAGTATAAATATACACCGGAAGCGATGGATGAGCTGCAGAAGAGTTTGAAGGTACTGAATAAGATGTTCTGTGATTCTCTGAAGGCACTGCAGGGAGATGATGGTATCGAACCAGGCAAGATGATGAAGCGAAAGGATAAGCTTCTGGATCTGGATATCAAGATGCGGAAAGCGCATATTGAGCGTGTCAATAAAGGAAAATGTAAGGCAAGCCTTACTGCTCCGTTTACCAATATCCTGCATCTGATCGACCGTATGGGAAACAGTTGTATCAATCTTGCGGATGTGGCGGAAAGCGGAACAAGTATGAAATACTTTATGCTGGAAGAAAAATAAGAAGATGAAAAAATCCACGGACTTTAGAAGATTCAAAGTCCGTGGATTTTTTTAATCATGATATACGATTTTTCCACCACAGATCGTATACTTCACTTTGCCATACATAGGCGTTCCGGTAAATGGTGAGTTGGATGAAAGGGATGCATACTCGGTTGGAGTCCAACATTCGTTTTCATCGAAGATCACAAGGTCAGCTGCCTTTCCTTCGGCGAGCTGTCCGTATGGAAGGTGGTAAAGCTTTGCCGGATTGATGGTCATTTTTTCCAGAAGCTGAATAAGAGATAAATGTCCCGGTCTTACAAGGCTTGTGATGCCAAGGGCAAGGGAAGTCTCCAGACCGATGATTCCGCTTGGAGCTTCGGTGATTGGTTTTGCTTTTTCTTCTTTGCTGTGCGGTGCATGGTCGGTGGCAATCAAGTCGATGGTTCCATCTGCAAGTCCCTGTATAATCGCCTGACGGTCCTTTTCGGTACGGAGCGGCGGATTCATTTTCGCAAGTGTTCCATGCTCAAGGACTGCGTCTTCCGTCAGTGTAAAATGATGCGGTGTGGCTTCGGCGTGAAGTTTTGCACCCATTTTCTTATAAGTACGAACCAGATCGACAGAGATACCGGAGCTGATATGCTGGATTACAACATCGGCACCGGATTTCAGTGCCAGCATGCAGTCTCTTGCAACCAGAGATTCTTCTGCAATGGAAGGAGAACCGTAGATGCCAAGCGCATCGGATACCTTTCCGTGGCTGATTCCGTTGTTGCGGATGAAAGAAGGATCTTCTTCGTGAAGGCTGACCGGTACGTTAAGCTTTGCCGCCTTTTCCATTGCGTGGAAGCAGAATTCTGCGTTTAGAAGTGGGATCCCGTCATCGGTAAATCCACATGCGCCTGCTTCTTTTAAGGCGTCCATATCGGTTTCTTCCTGCCCTTTCAGGTTGCAGGAAATCGAAGCAGCCTGGAAGATACGGATCTTTTCTTTGGAAGCACGCGAAAGGTTGTCTTTGAGAACCGGAACAGAGTCCACAGTCGGGGAAGTATTTGCCATGCAGATCACGGAAGTAAAACCGCCTTTTGCAGAGGCAAGTGCGCCGGTGTGGATGGTTTCTTTATAAGTAAATCCCGGATCACGGAAATGAACGTGGGTGTCAATCAGTCCCGGTGCAACCACAAGCCCGGCTGCGTCAAGGACTTCCTCTCCTTCTTTTGTAATCAGGGATGCCATTTCTTTGATGATGCCATCTTCAATCAGAAGATCCATTTTTTCGGAAAGTCCGGAAGCAGGATCGATGACAAGTCCGTTTTTGATAATCATAGTAGTTAAGCCTCCTTGCAGGATATTAGTCTGCTTCTAGTATACGGGATGGGAAAAAGGTTTGTCAATGCGACAGGAGAAGTTGAGAAAATAAGACTGGCTACAGAATCCAAAAGAGATTTCAGTTTTGATGTATCCGATCTGGTATGTATCAAAATTGAAATCTTTTTTCTTTTATGCATGTCTCATATTCTTTTCAAGAGCAACTCTCTTCTTCCCAGTTGCACGGTAGAATTCCACGTGTTTTCCAAGAAAACTCTGGATGGCGGAAACGGTTTTTCCAGTCAGGAATGCACAGAAGACAGTGCCGATTCCGATGCCGTAGAATCCGTGGAGGATTGTAAGGGAAAGAACCACAGTAGTCGTCAGACAGGTGAGATCGAAGGTTGTCTTAACGATTTTATAGTTCTTTTTTACAATACCGGACAGATCGCGAGGGAAGATATCTGTCGGGATGATTGGAAGCATACAGTTGTTGGCAAGGCAGATACCGAAGCACACCAGTAAGAATCCTGCCAGGAAATAAATCGTGTGAAGAGGCAGGGAGTTCGGCAGAGCCTGGATCCATGCGTTGTGTACGTCGATCATTTTTCCAAATCCGATTCCGACTACGAAAGAGAAAAGGTAGCCGGGGCAGAATGAACGCTTGAGGATCATCAGTGTAATGACAAGCAGTGTCTGGAAAATATAATTCCATGTTCCGAAACTGAACACCGGGAAGGCGATGTTAAATACAAGCGGCACTGAGGAGATCGTTGAGATCCCGAATCCGCTTTTTGACATCAGATCCACGCCGAGTGAATTGATCAGCAGGACGATGAGCAGAGCGATTTCTCCGGCCAGATGAAATTTTTTCTTATTCATAGGTACAAATCCTTCTTTCCTGATAGATAATAATTTACAAAAATTTTATATTTAAGCTGTTTCTCATTATAATGAAGAAAACTGATAAAAAAAATGATTATTTTGAATAAACTGATTCTAAAATAGAATGAAATATGCTAAGATAATGGCGAGTAAAGAGTTGATTTTGAAAAATAAGATGACTGCGGAAGATAAAAGAGGGAATATATGAATATCGAATATTTAAAATATTTTTCAGAGCTGGCAAAAATCCAGCATTACGGAAAGGCGGCAAAGGCACTGAATATTTCACAGCCGGGACTCAGTCATGCGATCAAGTCGCTGGAAGAAGAGTACGGAGTTCCGCTGTTTCAAAAAGAAGGGCGAAATGTGAGCCTGAGTCATTACGGCAAAGAGCTGATGAAGGATGTGGATGAAATTCTGGGAGCGTATCTTCGTCTGGAAGAGCGGGCGGCAGGACTTCGGACGGAAGAGAAAACGGTGCGGATCGGCAGTGTGTATCCTCTGGCACCGGGGACGATTCCACATATGCTGAAAGAGTTTGGGGCGACATTTCCATTTATCATCTACAATCGGATGACACCGGAGATTGCAGAAGGACTTTTGGATGGAAAATATGATATCGGCTTTTGCTCGGATCTTTTGAAATCGGATGAGATCGAATATTATCCGATTCGGGATTCATATATCGCAGTAGTGGTTCCGAAGGGACATCCGCTTGAAAATAGAGAACGGATCAGTCTGAAAGAGACAGCCGGATACCCACAGATCATGTTTTCCAAGACCAGCGGTTTCCGTACTCTGCAGGAGCAGATTTTTGCAGAAGAAGGAATTAAGGTAAAGCCGGTATGTGCTGCGGAAGAGATTGAAGTTATCACAGGACTTGTGGAGAATGGGTTCGGGATTTCCGTATTGCCGTATATGGATATCGTGCGGCTGCATAATGTGGTGACGATTCCGGTGAAGACTTCAGGGTGGAATTCCAAATTCTACATTGCGAGAAGAAAGTATGGAATCCGCTCAGAGCAGGAGGAGGCATTTTTTCAGTACTGGAAGAAAAAACATCATTAAAATTCATTAAGAATCCTTGCACTTACAGAGAAAAAAAGTCTATAATCTGTTTTATGAAATATCGTTGTGAAAATCAAATGGGAGGTTACACAGGATGATAGAACAGATTGTAGAGTATAATAAGAAATTCGTGGAAAATAAAGGCTATGAGCCGTACCTGACCAGCAAGTACCCGAACAAAAAGCTTGCCGTACTGACCTGTATGGATACCCGTCTGACAGAGCTTCTTCCGGCGGCGCTGGGACTGAAAAACGGAGATGCAAAGATCATCAAGAATGCAGGTGGAGTCATTACACATCCATACGGAAGTGTGGTCAGAAGCCTTCTGGTTGCCATTCTGGAGCTTGGTGTGGAGCAGGTTATGGTCATTGGACATACGGATTGCGGTGTGCAGGGAATGGATGGAAATGAACTGTTAGGAGAACTGGTAGAGCGCGGAATCGACAAAGAACATATTGATATTGTAAGACACAGTGGAATTGATCTGGAAAAATGGCTGGGTGGATTTGAATCGGTGGAGAAGTCGGTAGAAGAGACTGTGTATACACTGAAGACACATCCATTGATGCCGAAGGATATTGAGATCAAGGGATTCATTATGGATTCGGAGACCGGAGAGCTTACGGAAGTGTAAGGAAAACAAAGTTGCCTTGTAGGTCTTTGTTATGAGATTTTCAAGGGTAAATGGAAATAGCCGCCAACTACAATAGCTGACGGCTGTCATATAAATAGCTGTTACTATATAGGGGAGCCGCTTGCGGTTTCCCTTCTTTTCATTTCATAGGAAATTCCGAAGGAACTTCCTATTCATTTACAGTGGTATAATCTGAAGAATCACACCAATAACGATCATAATCACACTGATTGCCCAGTACCACGGAATACTGAACTTCATATGATCTTTCAGTTCAACATTGGCAAGACCGGTTGCCAGATAGGTGGCGGGAACCAGAGGGCTTACCATAAGAGCAAGATTTTTACCGATTACCATAGTAAGTGCAGTACTGAGTGCATCTACACCATAGCTCTGCCCAACTTCCTGATTTCGGGAATTCACATTGGAACGAATGGATACATTGTAGTCAAAGATGCAGAAGGAACGATCATCATGCATCCGAAGAAAGAACAGTGGGGAATTCCGGTTATTGCAGGAAGGAAGAAAATGTATCCGGATCTGGATTACTCCAGTCTGGAGAAGATGATTGAGGATCAGAAGAAGAGAAAAGAAGGTATTTCTCATTATTATTCGTATTGGTGGACAAATGAAGAACGTCCGAGAGTACAGAAAATCAGTGCATATTCTCCGGTTCAGATCGGAGACAGCTTCTGGGTAGTCAGTGCGGTGATCGACTACGATGATCTGTACGAACCGATAGCTGAAAGTTTCTTGAAAATGGTATGTATTTTTGTTGGTATTTTGTTGGCTGCCGGTATTGCGGTTGTCTTATTTGGCAGAGTGATGCGTGATATGAGAAGAGCTGTGCGGGAGATCAATGATCTGAAAGAACTGAATGAGCAGTTGGAAAAAATGCATCGGAGTGAGCAGAGTATCGCACATCAGCAAAGACTTCAGATCATGGGAACTATGATAGGTGGTATCGCACATGAATTCAATAATTTTCTGACTCCGATCATGGGATATGCAGAGCTTCTGATGATGGAACTTCCGGAAGGATCAGAAGAACAGGACAGTGCAAAAGAAATTCATGACGCGTGCAGAAAGGATGATGGAATCTGTCTGCACGCCTCTGATCCATATGGAAAGTGAGTTTCGGGTAGATGATGAAATGATCCTTGGAAATGCGACACAACTGAACCAGGTGCTTTTAAATGTCTGCGTTAATGCGGTGCATGCGATTGGAAAAAATCAAGGAAATATCAGAATATCCTGCCATTCAGAAGAAAAAGAAAAACTGGCTCAGGGAGTGATTGAAAAGCTTTCGGATGTATGGAAAAAGTATATCCATATCCAGGTGAAAGATAATGGGTGTGGAATGGATAAAGAGACGCTGCGTCAGATTTTTGATCCATTTTTCACAACGAAAAAAGGGGGAGAGGGTACCGGACTGGGACTGGCACTTGCGGAGCAGATTATTACTTCACATAAGGGATATATTTATGCAGAGAGCAAAAAAGGAGAAGGAAGTACCTTTCATATCTACCTTCCGGTACTGGATACAGAGCATATGCCACAGATTGTGCAGAATATTCCCAGAAAGGATTATCGGATCGTGGTGGCAGATGACAATGCAAAGGTATTGCAGCTGCTGAAAAAGAATTTTGAGAAGATCGGGATCCAGATTCAGACCTGTATGAAAAGAGAAGAACTGCAAAAATGTCTGGAACAGCAGCAGGCAGATGTGCTGGTAGTAGACGAGACGATGGAGGATTGCAGTGGAGTGGATTTCTGTATGTCGCTTGCAGGCAGATATCCGGACATGCTGAAGCTTATTATTATTGATGGAGTCAATCGTGAGATGGCAGAGGCCCGGCAGAAAGGAATCATTGACGGATATGTAGAAAAACCGGTATCGGATACCGCGATTCTTGAGGCAATTCGGAATTGTGCCAGCCAGCCGGTATAAGAAAAAAGACGCAGATATCTGTAAGGTGTAAGATAAGACAAACCCAACCTTAATACTTTTAAAGATTTACCTTAACAAAATGTAAGGAGGAATCTGTAAGAGTGTAAGGTTGGGTTTTTATAATGGAATCATCAAATAAATGGTACGAAAAAGTACCCGTACAAAAGGAAGGAGAAAATACCATGAGTGAAGCAATGCTTGCCTTATTGGGATTTGCAACCATCATTATTGTGATTGCGTTGCTCTTAAGAAATGTAACGGTACCGGCTCTTGCATTTGTCAGTGTATCAACTGTAACAGGTGCGATCCTTGTAGCAACCGGAACATTTACGATTGAAGAAATGGGGGAATTTGTAACAGCCGGTGTATCAGGAGTACATGGTACTGCAGCACTGTTTATCTTCTCTGTACTTTTCTTTGGAATTATGACAGATGTAGGAATGTTCGACAAGATCATCAATGCATTGATGAAGAAAGTCGGAAGTAATGTAGTCGGTGTTGCCATGATGACTTGTATCATTGCTATGATCGGACATCTGGATGGAGGCGGTGCCTCTACATTCCTGATCACAATTCCGGCAATGCTCCCGGTTTACAAACGTCTGAATATGAGACCGACAACTCTGATGCTCATCTGTGTATCTGCAATGGGTGTTATGAACCTTCTGCCATGGGGCGGACCGACAATGCGTGCGGCTACTGTCCTTGGAATTGAACCAAATGCACTGTGGAAACAGATCATTCCAATGCAGGTTGTAGGTATTTTTATTGCACTTGGAACAGCATTTATCTGGGGAAATATCGAAAAGAAGAGAGGTGCAGGCACTTCTTCAGCAGAAAAGATCGAGTATGGCGGAATTGAAGATGAAGCCGTAACAGATGATGAAAAGAATGAGCTTGCAAGACCGAAACTCTTTGTATTCAATGTAATCGTAACACTGGTAGTGATCGTAAACCTGGTTCTTGCAAAGGTACCGTCTTACTATATCTTTATGGTAGGATGTGCAGTAGCACTTTTTGTAAACTACCCGGGTGCAAAAATGCAGGGTAAGATTATTAAATCCCATGCAGGTCCGGCACTTACCATGGCATCTACGATTCTTTGTGCAGGTGTATTCCTTGGAGTGATGCAGCAAACAGAGATCATGACTCATATGGCTAATGTACTTGCAAACGTAGTTCCACAGTCTATGGGAAGATTTTTACCGCTAATCGTAGGTCTGGTATCTGTACCGCTTACACTGATGTTTGATACCGATTCCTTCTTCTTCGGAATGCTTCCGGTACTGATCGGAATCGGAAACGAATTCGGTGTAAATCCGGCACATATTGCCATTGCAATGGTTGTTTGCCGTAACTGTGCAACTTTCATCAGCCCGGTTGTTCCTGCTACTTTCCTTGGAACCGGACTTGCCGGTGTGGAGATTAAAGATCACATCAAGAACAGTTTCTTCTGGATCTGGGGTGTAAGTATTATCTGTCTGATCTCAGGTATAATTCTTGGAGTTATCAAATTCTAGTTAGATAAATAAAAAGATTCTGTATTTCATGTGATTTGTACATGGAGTACGGGATTTTTTTGGATATGCATATAAAATGGTCTGATGATTGAAATGCAACGAAAGTGCTCGAAAATGTTATGCAGGGTATAAGATTTCAGGAAAATGTGATAGAGTTATTTTACTTCGATTTAGTTCTAAAATCGAAAAAGTATCTAATTAACCATAATCAGAAGGTATCTCATTTTCGGTGCTCAATTTTCGAGTAAACTCCCGACAATGAACAAAGCAAAAGAAAATATAGAAGTATGGGAGTTTGCCTTTACAAAGGATGACAGTATGTTAAAATATTTATAGTAGAAAAGTCAGAATGAAACTGGGATCATCCAGTGGATGCGATTTATGAGCGGAAAGAACAGAAAGGATTTTGCAAAGATGGCAGAGCAAAATGAATATATTAAAGAAGCTTATGAATGTCTGGAGAAGATGAGTGCAGATGAAAGAAAAAGAAGAGAATACGAAGAAAGACAAAAAATTTTGTGGGATCATAATTCGTTTATGAAAAGTGCAAAAATAATTGGGATACGAGAAGGTCGTGAAGAAGGGCGTAAAGAAGGACGTAAAGAAGGGCGTAAAGAAGGGTACAGGGAAGCATTAGTTTCAATTGTTATAAAAAAATTGCAAAAAGGGATGTCAGCAGAGGAAATTGCAGATTTTCTGGAAGAGGATGTCTTGACGATACAGAGAATCTATGATATTGCCAATACCTATGCACCGGAATATGATATAGAAAAAATAGTACAAAAGTTGGAAAACACATCGGGAATGAAACAAAAGTAAGAAAAGAGTAAGGGGCTGTCGGGAAATAGATAGTTCCAAAGCAGGGAGGGTATGACTCACAACGAG
>ERZ857693.1984-NODE-1984-length-22319-cov-5.060232_pt1 | contig 22319 bp, 15 predicted proteins | sample MGYA00519765_ERZ857693 | MGnify/ENA primary metagenome ERZ857693 (study PRJEB31778, sample SAMEA3449354) | human gut metagenome | biome: human gut; feature: human-associated habitat; material: faeces | place: United Kingdom | collected 2010/2012 ... | reverse complement strand
GAATTTTCGAGAATCGTATGTGTTTCACTGTTTAGTTATCAAGGTTCTTTGCTGTCATCTCTCAGACAACTCATCTAGATTACCACATTCATCAGTGCTTGTCAAGTACTTTTTTATTTTCTTTTCGAAGCTTTTATGATGTTTGTGCATCGCTCTCAGGCGACTTGTCTACTCTATCACATCCATACTGGATTGTCAACAACTTTTTTGGTTTTTTCAAAACTTTTCAAATCGTGTGTTCAAAAGAATCAATTCTTTGTGACAGCTCAGTTAGAGTACCACTTTCTACGCAGACTGTCAACCATTTTTTGAATTTTTTTATTTCTTATTTTCCAGCCCCTATTCTCTAACTGATATCATTCATTTCTCGATACTCTTTTGGGGTCACTCCATAACGCTTTCTGAACTGTCTGTTAAAATTAGAAAGGTTGGTAAATCCGGCATCCTGAGAAATGTTCAATATCTTGTCATCGGTTTTCTTCAGTGCCTCTGCTGCCACCGCCAGTCTTCGCTCATTTACATAGGCGATCAGACTTAATCCCGTCATCTTTTTGAACCAGCGCATAAAATGACTGTCACTCCATCCACAGAACTTTGCCATCTCTCCAACTGTAAGATTTTCATCGATATTTTTTTCTATCTTATGCAGCACCATTTTTAGTTGCTCCCGATCCGGCGAAGACACTTCTTTTACAGACGGATATTTTCTTATAAGAAGAAAGAGCAGTTGAAGAACTGCCGCCTTTACTCCCAGTTCATAGCCTTTTTCTCTGGACGCACATAAGCCTTCCATCTGGCTCAGGCATTGTTTCAGGACATCATAGCCTTCCTCCTGCTCCTGAACACAGATTGGCGGAAGCAGTTTACCGGCTGCAAGAGGAACCAGAAATTCACCGGCACAGAGATCTGCTGCCCCTGCCCCCAGAAAATCCACTTCAAAAATAATGTTTTCATATTCCATAGAAGAACCCTTTGTTTTATACAATGCATGAAGCGTTCCCGGAGGAACCACAAAAATATCCCCCGCCTTTCCCTGAAACAGACCTGTCTCCAGTTGGATCTCTCCTCTTCCTTTTTTGACATAGATCAGTTCCATTTCTTTATGCCAGTGAAGAGAAACTGACGGAAAATCCAGCGGGATCGTACACGGATAGATATTAAACGGAAACAGTTTGCTCCCGTGCTGTTTCTTTTCCTGATATTTCTGATCTTGTTCTTTTTCCATAATATTTTTTCTCCGTTATTTTTCTCCATTATGATAGGATAGTATTAGTATTTGCAAGATTTTTACAAGAAACGACAAAGAATATGTGATATAAATATAAGCATAACATAGTACAAGATGTTTTCTGACAACCAACCTAAACCTCGCAACTGTTCATGGAAAGGAATCTCCGGGATTCTCGGGATATTGCTCTGTGAACAGTTACAAAAATCTTTTATCTATGTATATGAAAGGAGTGGCTCACATGAGTGAAACCATGACAAATAAACTTAACGATCTTTGCAAAAAAGACATCAAAACTGCTTCCAATGAGGAACTTTACCACGCACTTCTGAAACTTGTTGATGAAAAAAGTCAGCAGCAGGTTCACAGCGTAACTGGAAGAAAGCTTTATTATATCTCAGCAGAATTCCTGATTGGAAAGCTTCTGTCCAACAACCTTATCAACCTCGGACTCTACGATGATGTAAAAGAAGCCCTGGCTGCTGCCGGAAAATCTCTGGCGGATATCGAAGAACAGGAACCGGAACCTAGCCTTGGAAATGGCGGTCTCGGACGACTGGCAGCCTGCTTCCTTGACAGTCTTGCAACTTTAAATCTTCCTGGCGACGGTGTAGGACTTCGCTACCATTGCGGTCTTTTTCACCAGAACTTCAAAAACAATATCCAGAATGAAACCCCTGATTTCTGGCTGACTGATGCCTGTGCGGCTCAGGCTACAGACACTGTTTTCCCAGTATCTCTGGCAGGAAAGGAATACTCTGCAAGACTTTATAAGCTTCCTGTTACAGGATATGAGGGAAGAACCAACACCCTGAATCTTTTTGACCTGGACACTGTTGATGAATCCGTGATCGGTGAAGGAATCTCCTTTGACAAAAAGGACATTGCCAAAAACCTGACTCTTTTCCTCTATCCGGATGATTCCGACGAAGACGGACGTCTGCTCCGTATCTATCAGCAGTATTTCATGGTTTCCGCCGGTGCACAGCTTATTCTTTCTGAATGTATCGCAAGAGGATGTAATTATCACGATCTCGCTGACTATGCTGCGATCCAGATCAACGATACACACCCGAGCATGGTGATCCCGGAACTGATCCGTCTGCTTATGCTTCATGATATCGATTTTGAAGAAGCAGTGCAGATTGTTACAGATACCTGTGCTTACACAAACCACACAATCCTTGCCGAAGCCCTGGAAAAATGGCCGAGACATTATCTGGAGACCGTTGTTCCGCAGCTTATGCCGATCATCGAAAAGCTTGATGCTGTGGCTAAGGAACGAACCGAAGACGCCTCCTTGGCAGTCATTGACCAGAACCAGGTTGTTCATATGGCACACATGGATATCCATTTCTCACATTCCACAAATGGTGTCGCAGCTCTCCATACACAGATTCTCAAAGAGAGTGAGCTTGCTGGATTTTACCATCTGTATCCTGAGAAATTCAACAACAAAACAAATGGTATCACCTTCCGTCGCTGGCTTCTCAAATGTAACCCGGCTCTGACCTGTGAAATTGAGAGTCTGATCGGCAGTGGATTTAAGAAGGACGCTTCAGAACTGAAGAAACTCCTGGCATATACAGATGACCAGAACGTACTTCAGAAGCTCTCCGAGATCAAGAAACAGAACAAAGAGGCTCTTGCCGCATGGCTTCTTCAGAAACAGGGCGTAAAGCTTAATACAAATGCCATGTTTACGATCCAGTCCAAACGACTTCACGAGTATAAACGCCAGCAGCTGAATCTTCTGTTCCTGATCCATCAGTATCTGGAGATCAAAGCCGGTCACACACCTTCCGTTCCGCTGGTAAGTATCTTTGGTGCCAAAGCAGCTCCGGCATATATCATCGCCAAAGACATCATCCATGGACTCCTCACCCTTTCTCAGGTGATCGAGAATGACCCGGAAGTTTCCAAATGGATGCAGCTTGTCTTTGTAGAAAACTACAATGTTTCTGCTGCTGAGATGATGATCCCGGCATGTGATCTCTCCGAGCAGATCAGTCTTGCTTCCAAAGAGGCATCCGGAACCGGAAACATGAAGTTCATGCTGAACGGTGCCCTGACTCTCGGAACTATGGACGGTGCAAATGTAGAAATCTCCGAAGCAGTTGGAAATGACAATATTTATATCTTTGGACAGAGCAGCAAACAGGTCATCCACCGCTATGCAGCAGGCGACTACTGCTCGAGAGACTGGTACGAGGCAGACCCGAATCTTCACCGTGCGATCGACTTCCTTACAGGTAAGGAAATGCTTTCCTTCGGTGATGAAGAACACCTGAAACGTCTCCAGAATGAGCTGATCGGCAAAGACTGGTTCCAGACTCTTCCGGATTTCAACGCCTATGTAGTCCGTAAACAGCAGGCAATGGCTGATTATGCTGCTGGCCAGGAGAACTGGAGCCGCAGAACTCTGATCAATATTGCAGAAGCCGGATTCTTCTCTTCTGACAGAACCATCGCAGAATACGACAACGACATCTGGCATCTCGGAAAATAATTTTCGAAAAATAAGTTATTGAAAAACAGAGAGGAAATCTTTACACTTCCTCTCTGTTTTTTATTTTCCCGAGTTGGATTTTCGAATCTGCTGTGTCAGTTCCTCCCCGCCTTCTTCGTACCACGTTTCTACAAACTCGTCAAAATAGCTGACTGGCTTCACACCCATAATGATCTGGATGAAGCTGTTTTTTTCAAGCTGCAGAAGAGATTTTGGAACTTCTCCGTCGCTGTCATCCAGGTATTTGCTCTTTACCGACCGGTAATTTCCATCCAGCAGTCTTCCTACTGCCACAAGCCTGGATTCATATGCTGCCCAGTCTTCTGCTATCTCCGATTTTCCATGGATATATTTTTCTGCCGCATCATAGTATGATTTTGCAATCTCGCTGAGAGTACTTTCCTGACGCTGTCCACTCATCACAGCCAGTATATCCTTTGTGATCTGGAAAGTCGCCTCATTATAATCAACGTTTATGACCAGCGGCCTGGCTGTCGGATCTACATTCAGTGCAAAATATTCATTTACCTCATCTGCATCCTCGGCGGTATATCTGCTGTAATCAAACAGAACACTTATGATCTTCATTACGATTTCCGGATGTTCATACCCCTTACGCACAACCACATACTTGCTGTCACTAAAAGAGGCATACACATTCTTCCAGTCTACTTCCTGCAGATAATACGGCATCCATTCGGCGTCTTTATCTGTCTCATAAATATCCATCAACGGATTGTTCGGCGTCCACCAGAGTCCAAAAAACGCTCCGCATTTGCCGCTCACCACCAGATCTCTCAGATTATTCTGTGCCCTGAGTGCAAAATTCTGATCCAGCACCCCGCGTTCATACAATTCATGCAGATAACTCAAAGCATTTCTGGTCTCTTCTGTCACAGATCCATAGACGATCTTTCCATTCTGGTTGATCCATTTGCGGGGGCTTGACCCAAATTTGTCAAAAACAGGATCAACGGAATAGCTGGAACTGGTACTTCCCACCAGGTCTGTATCACAGACAAGGCCGACAGGCTCCTCTCCTTCTGCTGTTCCCATCCGGTTCTGTACAAATGCCTCCACGATATCAAAGGCATCCTCCAGAGTCTTTGGCTCTTCAAGCCCCAGCTCGTCTATCCAGTCTTTGCGGAGCCACATCAGACGCGGTCCATGATCTGTGACCGTCTCCGGGATAGCCATCAGCTTTCCATCAAATTTCACAGACTCCAGAAGACCGCTTCCATAGCTTTCGAACATTTCTTTGATCCGTTTGGAGGTACAGTTCTGATACACCTCCGTCAGATCCTCAACCAGATCGTTTTCTACGAGTTCCTTGAGCATATCCCTGTCTGAGATCACCAGGACATCCGGCAGAGTCTGATCCTTTATCAGAATATTGACAAACTCATCATAACGGTCTTCACTCTCCATATATATATTCTCATTCTGAATGTTCAGGATCTTTTTGAGATAGCGGGTATAGGCATTATCTTCATAGGTATTTCCATCCGGAAGATTGGAATTATTGGTGCCGCTCATCTGCCCCAGCGTATAAGTCACAAGTTCCGGATACGCTCCATAAGGACTCTGTGCAGCACTTTCCCAGCTGCCGGTTCTCACATTTTCTTCTGCCGTTGAACTTTTCTGTTCTGACGCCGTTTTCTGCGCCGGCTGATTACTTATGCCGCATCCGGACAGACTTATTATACATCCCAAAATCACCGGCAGCTTCCATTTACTCTTCATAGTTTCTGATCTCCTTCGGGAATCTCATGATAACGGTCGTACCCTCTCCCGGTGCACTATAGATCTGTATTCCATAGGATTCTCCGTAAAGAAGCCGGATACGGTCATTGACATTCTTAAGACCATATCCTTTCGCCTGGTAGGTGACAAGAGTTTCTGCCTTCTCCTGTTCCATCCCTGTTCCATTATCACGGACAATGATCTCCACATCATCTCCCTGCCCTTTGAACGAAAGAAAAAGCTTTTTGTCTCCTTCTTCCTTCTCGTCGATTCCATGCTCGATCGCATTTTCCACGACAGGCTGAAGGAGAAGCTTCGGCATCTTTTCGTTCTTGATATCCGGATCTGTTTCCCATTCTACTGTAAAGTTATGATCATGCATGGTCAACTGGATTTCCAGATACGCTTCCATATTTCGGATACAGGTCTCGACGGTGACCATGTCTTCCCCCTTACTCAGGGCAGTTCTGTAAAAGGTCGAGAGTGCAAGGGTCACTTTACTGATCTCCATCTGCCCGCTGCGGATCGCCATCCAGTTCATCATGGACAGCGTATTATACAGAAAATGCGGATTGATCTGTGCCTGCAGTGCTTTCAGTTCATATTCCTTCAATGCAATCTTATTAACGTATACTTCATCGATCAGACGGTTGATCTCATCCATCATCCTTCGGAAGCTGTTGATCAGAATACCAACCTCGTCTTCAGAATCACTGCTGACTGTAACCTCTCTGCTTCCATGGTTCACCTGGTCCATATTTCTGGTAAGTTCTTCGATCTTTCTTGTAAAAATTCTGGAAAAAGCCAGCCCCAGAGCCAAAGTGATCAGACAGCAGAGTGCCATCAGTGGAATTTCTTCCAGCAGCAGTCTCCGGACAGAACCTGAGATTGCCCGCTGGCTTTTGTAGAGATAAAAATTCCAGTTATTTTCTTCACTTTCCGCCATTGTATAAGCACATTCCTGAGATATCTTTTCAAGAGCAGTGTCCTTGTCATCTGATTTCTTCATTTCAATATTCTCAAGACTGCTTTTGTTGTAGAGGATCGTACCATCCTCATCTGTGACCATTCCTCCGTTTTCCTCATTGAGAATATTCATCAGCGGCTGAAATATCTTATCGTAATCCAGCACAATACAGATTGCCGCATCCAGAGTCTGCTCATCATAGATCATACGGACTGCCGCCACCTCTTTGCGCTCAAGATTCACCAGCCACTGGATCCTTACATCGTCCTGAAGTTCACTGCTCCACCATTCTTCCTGCATTTTAGCAAGCGGAACCAGCGTATATTCATGTTCTACCTGAATACTCTCTGCAAACAGCTGGATCCTATTAATGGCATCATGGTAAGATTTTGGCACCGACAGAAGAGGATCTGCAATTTGGTTATATTTCTCATAAGCAGTATAATTATCAATGCTTTTTTCTTTGATGATCTCTGTGATATCCGGCGAATATGTAAGATAGTTCAAAAGACTGTTGTAAACAGCAGTCTGACTGTCAATGCTCTCCTTCGTCTGCTCGATGATCGACTGCATGTCCTCCATATCACTGCTTCGAACCATCGCACTCTGTCTGCTGTGACCATAGAGAGCAAGAACCGTCATTGGTACCAGAGCAGTCACGACCAGAAGAAGCGTCAGCCTGTGCCGGTATTTCATGTTTTTGATACACTTAAGAAGTCTGTTCATCCTCCGCTGTTCCTTTCCTGTAGGATTCCGGACTGCTTCCATAGTAATCCCGGAAACTCCGGCAGAAGTAAGACACATTTGCAAATCCTACCTTCTCACTGACCTGTGCCACCTTCATATTGGTGCTGCACAGAAGGTCTTTGGCCTTTTCCATACGGAACACTCGAATATAACGATTCAGATTCATCCCTGTTTCTTTCTTAAAAATAAAGCTTAAATAACCAGAAGACAGATAGACCTTTTCTGCCAGCATTTCCAGATTCAGATCCTCATCATAATGCTGATAAATATAATTTTTGACAGCAGTGACTTCATTTCTGGAACTGTCCATAGAACGCTCCAGGAAAGCCTCATATTCCTTGATATTGTCTTCTGTCACACCGAGGATTTCCTTTATGTTCCTGCAATTATAAAGGCGTTCGATCTCATGCTCCAGTCTGCGTTCGCCGGAAAACTGATTCTCCTGAAAAAGTTCCTGAATCACATTGGAAAATACAAATTTAATATACATTGCAGAATACTGCGTATTATCATGATATTTTTCTTTGAGGCATTCAAAATGTTTCTGAAGCTGTTCCGTATCTTTGCGCGTGATATCCTCGGAGATCGCCTGCATGATCTGAGAATCCTGCACCTCTCCTACTGCCATATTCAGGGGATCATCTTCATTTGTAAAGATATGCTTGTCCGGATGATAAAATTTCTCTTCCATCTGCTGCTCCAGCTGCTCCAGAACTGACGGAAGATTTTCGTAACCTTCAAATTTCCTGCTTACAGCCAGATAAAACCGCTCCATATATTCCCGTTTCATGAAATTATAGATATGATTCGCCACCAGCTGATAATCACAGTAGACATCCTGGAATAAAACAAGTGACTGTCTTCCATTCAGATTCAGATAAAAAATTTTCCTTCGAAGCTCCTGCTGAAGTACCTGATCCAGATTTTCTTCTGCCGTATCAAAAAAGCCACATCTGATTCAAGCAGAATTGCACAGTGCCAGTCATTCCATTTATTCAGATCAATGAGTTCGCCTGCTTTTTCCAGAACTTCCTTCTTGCCGGAATACAGATAGTTCTGAAGAAAATACTGCTGGAGAAAAATCTTCTCCTTGATTTCACGACTTTCCTTCTTTATCCGACTGGCAATTGTCACCTCCGCACGCTGGATCACTCGGTGAAAATCCTCTGGATTTACCGGTTTCAGGATATATTCCGTGACACCATAGCGTATTGCTTCCTGCGCAAATGCAAAGTCGCTGAAACCACTGAATATGATGATCTGAAGATCCGGCTGTTCTTCCTTTGCCTTTTTGGAAAGTTCCAGCCCTGTCATGTGCGGCATTTTGATGTCTGTAAGAAGAAGCTGTATATCTTCTTCACGCAGAATCTGCAGCGCCTCCCTGCCATTGGAAGCTTCAAAGATTTTGTGTTCCTTTGTTTCTGTGGAAATCAGATATTTCAGTCCTTCTCTTTCAATCTTCTCATCATCCACGATCAGAACATTGATCATTCCCCCACCCCCTGTTATTTTACCTTATTTGTTTATTCTACCACAAAATCCCCGGAAAGAGTATCTTCCCGGAGACTTGTATTTGAATAAATTTATGCAATTGTCTGCAGTAATTTTTTTCTTATCAGCCTTTGACTGCACCGGCTACAACACCTTCGATAATGTGTTTCTGGCATACCAGATATACAATAATGATCGGAATGATATCGATCATGATACTTGCCATCATCGGTCCCATCTGCACATGTCCGAAGCTTCCGCGGAAATACTGGACTGCCATCGGAATGGTACGATATTTCTTGATATCCAGTACCAGTGTCGGCAGAAGGTAGTCATTCCATACCCACATCAGTTCCAGGATCGCGGTAGAGATAATTGTTGGTTTCAGGATTGGGATCAGAACCTTGAAATATACCTGCAGCGGTGTACAGCCATCGATCAGAGCCGCTTCTTCGATTTCAAGCGGGATACCCTTTACAAATCCTGTAAACATAAAGACTGCCAGACCTGCACCAAATCCAAGATAGATAATACAAATGTTGTATGGATTGTTCAGACGTAAGGTATCGGCTGTTTTTGCCAGTGTGAACATAACCATCTGAAACGGTACTACCATACTGAATACGCAGAGGTAATAGAAAACCTTGGATAATGCCCCGTTTACACGAACAATGTACCAGGCTGCCATAGAGCAGCACAGCATGATCAGAGCAACGGACATCACTGAAATCACAAGACTGTACCAGAAGGATTTGAGGAAATCCATCTGTGTAACACTTGCCACAAAGTTTGCAACACCATTCCATGTCTCAGCGGTTGGAATACTGAATACACCTGAAGTTGTGATCGCAGCTTCTTTCTTTAAAGAGTTAATCAGGATCAGCACGATCGGATACATCCAGAGGATGCAGATCAGCGTCAAAATAATTGACGCAACCGGATTTTTTTTCTTATTTTCCATTACTGCTGCACCTCCTTAGATGATGTTGCACGAAGCTGGATCAGTGCGATCGCTACAACCAGCAGGAAGAAGACAACCGCTTTTGCCTGGCCGATACCCTTCCACTGAGCACCGCTTCTTGCATAAAATGTATCATAAATATTCAAAGCCAGTAACTGTGACTGTTTACCCGGATCTCCTCCTGTAAGAGAAAGGTTCTGGTCAAACATCTTGAATCCGTTTGTCAGAGTCAGGAAAGTACAGATTGTAACAGACGGCATGATCATCGGGATCTTGATCTTGAACAGGATCTGTCTGTTTGTCGCACCGTCGATCTGTGCTGCTTCGACCAGATCAGGAGAAACATTGTTCAGACCTGCTATGTAGATGATCATCATATAACCGATCTGCTGCCACATCAGAAGGATCAGCATACCGATGAATCCGTTTCTTGCAGAAAGCGAAAGCAGAGGCTGTCCCCATTTGGAGAGCAGTCCGTTTAACAGTGTCTGCCAGATATATCCAAGTACGATACCACCTATCAGGTTCGGCATAAAGAATACGGTACGGAATGCATTGGTTCCTCTGTATCCCTTGGTGAGTACCAGTGCGATGGAAAATGCCAGCACATTGATCAGAATACTTGAAACAAAAGCAAACACAACGGTCAGCCAGAATGAATGACTGAAGGTGTTATCCAGTAAGATCTTGGAATAGTTTGAAAATCCGACAAAGGTTACATCATTTACGGTTGTAAATTTACAAAATGAAAGATAAATGCCCCAGATAAAAGGCCAAAGGAAACCGATAACAAATGCCGCAAAAGTCGGCAGTACAAAAATCGGCCACCATTTTTTGATCGTTCTTCCTACCATTATAATTCTCCTCTTTCCCTCTCATAGAACCCACAGGAGGAGGCAAGAACCTCGCCTCCTCTTGATGATTGATCACATATTATTTTGATTACTCGGAGAGAGCTTTCTCTGTAGCCCATCCGTCAACGAATGCACTTACAACATCATCCCATGAACCTGTGCCTGCTGCATATGCGGTAAGAGCTGTTCCAAGTCCGTTTTTCCACTCTTCAGACGGCATTGTTGTGAAGTTCCATGAAACAGGTGTTTTTCCAGCTTCTGTGTATTCAGCATCCTGTTTTACAAATACGTTTGTAGACTCCTGTGCTGTTTTGAAAGGAAGTGTGAATCCCATATCGTTTGCCATGGATTTTGTTCCTGTTTCAGATGTTACACACCAGTTCATGAAGTCCAGAGTTGCCTGAACGTCTTCATCAGATGCATTCTTGTTTACACACCAGTAGTTCTCTGTACCTGTTGCAAGTCCCTCGTTCTCATCATCTACACCAAAGTAGATCGGGATCATTGCAAGCTCGTCATCTCCGTATGTCTTGGACAGTTCTGCATATTCCCAGGTACCATTCTGATAGAATACTGCTTCGCCGTTTACAAATTCGTTTCTGGAGTCATCTGCTGTTTTTGCAGAGAGTTCAGATCCGTCACAGGTAGAATCTGTGATGTACAGGTCAAACAGGTTCTTGTAGTTGTCAAGATATGTTCCTTTGATTGCCTCTGTATCATCGATTCCGTCTTCTTTGTACTCATAGTAGATCGGAAGGTTTGCAAGATGTGTTTTGAATCTCCAGTCAGAGGATCCGTCCATACCTGCAGATGTGAAAGCACCTTTGATTCCAAGCTCGTCCTTTCTTGCCTGAATATCATCTGCTACTTTCTTCAGATCATCGTAGCTCTTGATATCATCCAGAGAATATCCTGCTTTTTCAAGTAAGGTTTTGTTTGTGATCAGGCCATAGGATTCGATTACATATGCGATACCATCTACAGCATCTCCGTCTTTGAGCTCGTAAGTATCAGAGGTAAGTCCTTTTGTGATCTCTGCATCTGTCAGATCATAGCAGTAATCTTTCCAGTTCTTAAGTCCAACCGGTCCGTTTACCTGGAACAGTGTCGGAGCATCGCTCTTTGCCATTTCAGACTGAAGTGTTGTCTCATACTGTCCGGATGCTGCTGTTACAACTGTTACTTCTGTTCCTGTTTCTTCAGTGTAAGCTTTTGCCAGGTTCTGCCAAGCTTCATCTGCTTCTGGTTTGAAGTTCAGATAGTAAACCTTTCCACCGTCTGCTGCCATAACCGGTACAGATGGAATCATGCTTGCTGCCATTAATACTGCCATGCTCATTGCTGTTACTTTTTTCATTTTCATAGTACTTATCGCTCCTTTTTTTGTAAGATTTGTTCTCTTTCAACCTGTCTTTATTATAGATTTATCAGCACTTTTATACTATGATAAAAAATCAAGAAATATGTTGTTTTTTCAAGATATAAAAAAATTGATGTACATTTTACAATTCATGCACATCAACTTCATCTTTTTGTTGAATTTCATTCAACACCCATCTTCCGTCTTCACGTATAAATGTCCAGTATTCATAAAACGACTCCGGAATCTTTTTTCCACGAACAACCTCTAATGTATCTGTATTGATATAATATCCAATCATTCTTCCATGAATCAGATAAACAATACTGGCATCTTCTTCACCTTCATCATCCCACACAGATACCGGAGTCACACTCAGGAGCTGAACTCGTTTCTGTATTGGCTTTTCATGTTTAACTTTCATCCATTCAAGTTTTGTAGTCCAACTTTGGGCAAGACTTTTACTCAGATACTTTTCTGCATAAGATGGATCCAGGAGCCTCCAGCATTCCTGAATAACAAAATATGCATTCTCCACATATTTTTGCATTTCTTTTGCATTCCCGTCTTCGCCCGGCTTTTCAAATTTCTTCATTTTTTGAAGACTTTTGTATTTTGCCTTTTGAATATAGCAATGAAATGCAATCGTTCCAGCCCCGGCAAAACATGCCATTGCCATCCAGCCAACTATCGTTTGCGACCATCCACCCGGACTCTCGTCATCCGTATAGTTTGATTCATTATTATAATGATATGTTCCACCGGAACTTTCCCCCGAACTTCCTCCTGAAGATCCGCCGCCGGCCCTCGCATAACATGTAATTGAAAAGCACAGACAGCAAATACATGCGAGCAGTATACAACAGATTCGTCTATGTCTCGTCATCTTTTTATTCGCTCTTATTTTTCTTTCGTTTACGGGAGATCAGGCCAAGAAGGTTCTCATCTTTGGTATCGGAAAGATCATCATCGGTTACGGTTGGCTTGGATACTACGTACGCTCCTCTGCCGGCCGGCGGATCATTCTCCTGCTCAGTCATCTCTTCTGTCGACTCGTCCAACGGAACCTCTTCTTCTCTCACCTGCACAACATCGAGGGATTCTTCCATCCCGGAAACTTCCCTGTCATAAGCATTGCTGTCGAAAGGTTCTTTATCAGAAGTTTCTTCCTCACTGTCAGATAAATCGTCTGCTGGTTCTGCCTTCCTGCGTGAGCTCCACGGTGCGTATTCCGGTACGACCGGTTCTTCTGGCTGTGCAGAACTTTCTGCATCATCAGATATGATCTCGCTGTCTGCATCGACTGCTTCTGCTTCCTGTTTGAGTTCTTTCAGACCGCGACGGAGGAGGATCAGGTAGATGAGGTCTACCACTCCGTTACAGAGGAAGATCCATCCTGCAAAGATTACCGTGTATTTTACCATTGTGAACGGATTGAGTACAAGGGAAACACCGAGCCCGATGAAGATCAGGCTTCCGATCAGAAGGATCTTCCAGAATCCGCTTCCGTTTTTCTTAAGTTTCAGGCTTCCTTTGAGGCTCCAGATGCTGTCCGCCAGAATAAAGGTTCCAAGCAGGACTGGCAGAAGCTTCACTACGATCTGCGGATTCGTAAAGAGAAACACTCCGATGACCAGAAGAACACCGCCGGAAAAAAGATCCAGGATCGTAGCATTTAGTTTCTCCAGAATATAGAGCAAAATATGATAACATCCCACAAGTATCAGAAGTATTCCAAATATAAATTTACAGATCACATTGATCATATTCACCGGCATAAATGCCAGGCACGCTCCAAGAGCAACGTATATGATCGATGTCACAATCTGACCTTTCAGAAAATTATTGATTTTTTCCCACATTCGCTGCTTTCTCCTTCGTCCTGCATAATTTTATTGAAAAGCAAAAATGAATCCTGAGGATCACGTACAATACCGAAATGTTCTGTCTGTCAGTATCCTTGCAAAGATCAGCCCCAGAGGGAGCGCAGCTATGATCAGGATGGCTGCGGCAAACCAGGATGCGGCTGTAGAAAGGGACATGATCCCAAGATTATAAAATCCTCTGTAGAGATACAGTCCCGGCACCATGATAACAATAGAAGGAACCGTCAGGGAGATTCGCGGATAACCTGCTTTGTTTTTTATCATGGAGGCAAAAAGACCGGCTGTCAGTGCACCAATGAAAGCTGCGGCTGCAGGCGGCATTCCGGCCAGATCCACAAGTTCCAGTCGAAGTGTATTGGCCACCGCTCCAATGAGTGCCGACGCTGACGCAAGCCTTATAGGACTGTTGAACATAATTGAGAAGCCAAACACCCCGCAGAAGCTGGCAAGAAACCGGAACACGATCCATAATTTCACCGGAAGGGAGATTCTGATGAAATCTACCGGTTTCAGCTGCAGAAGCAATGCCATGATCCAGGCAGACATCGTCGCTACCAGGATAATGATCAGTGCATACATCAGTCTTTCTGTTCCTGAACGCATGTCCAACTTGGCAAGATCGATACCACTCGTGATAAACGGAAAGCCGGGAATAATAAACAACATCGCACAGATATAACCTGCCTCATGCTGAATGGAAATTCCAAACAATACTTCTCCAATCTTCAGAAATCCTGCATAAACAAGGCAGGCCAGTGAGACCGAGGATACAATACAGAGAAACAGGGTAAAATGATGTTTCGTCAGCTTGCATCTGAGGAAATTCCCAACCCCTGCACCCACAAAGGCACAGAACATCTCAATCGGCCCGCCGCCGAGCAGGAAAGTAAAGCCACAGCATGCGAGAGCAGCCGCAAATCCCAGTGCAATCGGAGAATACAGCCCGTGGATCCTCTCTATATCATCCAGCAGGCTATGTAGCTCTTCCCCCGACATATTCTTTCCGTCCACCTCAAATTCCCGGATAAAATGCTCCAGACGGTTAAGCTTTGACGTATTCACGCCCGTATTGGTAAGACAGAGTGACTGAGTAAAGCCATTCTCCCCGTCAAAACAGGTGTACTCGATCGACATCAGGCCAATGTCTGCCGTACAGGTGATTCCCATGATCTCAGCCAGTGTATTCATCGAACTTCTCACTCGCCATGCACCAGTTCCACAGGACAGAAACATAATCCCTACCCGTCCGATGATAGAAGCTTTCTCCGTAAGACTTGCCTGCGTGACCGGAATATCTGCACCATTCTCGTCAGTATATTCATGCCAGGCAATGTCCATATGATTCTTTCTGATCATCTGCTGCATCACTCGCACTTCCCTGTCTGTCGTTTTACTTCATTCAGGATATGCTCCCGGCATCCCAGTCCAATACCGTTTGCAATCTCAATATTTTTCTCCATCATTCTCTCAAAATGATAAAACGGAAGAAAAATTCCCAGCGTTTCTGTATTTTTTTCTTTGCCTTCTTCGTCCCTGACACCATAATACATCAATGCCCGCGGCAGTTCCTCCTGAAGGCGCATCAGGAAATCCCACACGATCGCATAGATCCTGTCATCATTAATGTCTGTCTTTACAGATTCCGGGAATCGGAACATAAGAAGGATTCCTGTATGTTTCGATATTTTGTCTGTCACGATTTCGCCCTTACTGGTATAACCGTGATTTTCCCTGAAACCGTCTGCCATATACATCTGATAACACGGAATCTCCTCCTGCTCCTCATAAATCCTGTGAAACATCCTGTATTTCTTCTCATAAAGATGTTTCTGAGATTCATCCAGAAGCATTCCCCTGTCATCCGTAAGAAGAACCGGATTCTCCACACCCTTATCATTGAACCGCATCGGAATCAGGAAAGAATTACGCAGAAGATCAAACATACTGTTATTGCAGACAGCCATGAGAAATGCCGAAAGATCTTTGTTTTCGTATGCATGAAACAAGGCTGCCGCAAAAACAGTTCCCGGAATATCCGTTCCTGCACCTTCACTCTCTTCCGCCGAGGGAATTGCTTCAAAAAATGTATCCTTCAGACGTTCGCACGCTTCCGGGTTTTCAAGGATCTTGTCAAAAATCTGTTCTGCCTTTACTTCTCTCGGAAATAGTGTCTTTACAAATGATCGCTACATAGAAGAATTGGGTACGCTATACCTACTCCATTATCGGTTATCTTCAAATAAAGATGAGGCAACTGCGTGGTATTTTTTCTTTAATGAGTTTAATATGACGGAGTTCTCAAGAGATGACTTCGTAGAGTTTTTGCAGAGACGCATCCGCATGGAAGAAGGCGAGGTAAGTGTTGCAATACGATCCCTCAACGATGATTTCTCGTGTATCATAAATACTTATTTACCGCGATATAAATCCAACCCCAATCGCATAGCACCAGAGAGCAACATTGATTGTCCATTTGGAGAACTCGGACTGATCGACACACTCAGCAAAGAAAAGAAAACATATCGGAAAGCGATACCTCTCGCAAACTCAATCGATCCATGGATCGCTTTAGCTGTAATTGTTGATCAGGCAAAAGGAGCTAAAGAAATTAGCCTCAATGAATTACTAACTGCTCCCTGCAACATTGGCAAGACCTTCAATCTCGATGCAATCTCCATGCTTGATGTTTTATATCAGGTTGAGAGAATTGGAAAAATTAAAATTAACAGAACTGCCGGTTTGGATGTTATTCACATTTTAGAAGACCTTACATTCCAGGACTGTGTTGATGCGTATTATACAGGCATAAACAAGCAGTGACAGGAGATAGAACTATGAGCAAAATGATCTCTGTTGCATCAGGTTTCCAGTATTCGGTTAATATTGGATATGACCTGAGCAGCAATGAAAAACTGAAAAACTTCATACCTACAAAGTCATCACTCGGTCTCCTTGAAGAAATCCTTCTAAGCACTGCTGAGACATCCACTGAGCGTTCTCGTGTTTTGATCGGGGCATATGGCAAAGGAAAGTCACATATCGTTCTGACTATCCTCTCAATCCTGATGAAACGCGACTTGCGTTTATTTGAAAAACTTCTCCCTAAACTGGAAGAACACCCAAAGCTAAAACAGTGTGTTCTCAATTATTATGAGAGTCCAAATAAAATACTTCCGGTTGTAATAACAGGTAGCAACACAAGTTTGTCCCAAGCTTTCCTACTGGCATTGCAAAGAACGCTCTCGGATAACGATCTTCTTGATGTCATGCCGGAAACGAATTACAAAGCTGCTATCTCTGTTATTGAAAGATGGGAAAAAGATTTTCCCGAAACCTATACGGCATTTGAAGCAGCTATTGATATGCCGGTTGCTGCATTTATAAATGCGCTTTCTACTTACGACATCTCTGCTTATGAGCAGTTTGAACGGGTTTATCCGACACTGACCGCAGGAAGTGTTTTCAATCCCTTTCTTGGTTTTGATGTTGTTGAACTATACGAAAGTGTAGCTAAGGGTTTGATGTCCAAAGGCTTCACCGGAATGTATGTGGTTTACGATGAATTCAGCAAATATCTTGAAGCAAATATTACGGAAGCATCTTTGAGTGATACTAAGATGCTCCAAGACTTTGCTGAAAAATGTAATCGAAGTGGCAAGATGCAGCTCCACTTGATGCTTATTTCCCACAAAGAAATTGCGAATTATATTGACAAACTGCCCAAGCAAAAAGTTGATGGGTGGCGTGGGGTGTCAGAGCGTTTCAAGCATATCCACTTGAACAACAATTTCTCTCAGACATATGAAATCATCTCATCCGTAATTCAAAAAGATGAGACTTTGTGGAGCGCCTTTATCAAGGAACATGAAGATGATTTTGGAGCAATTTCCCAGCGATATGCTACCCATCCGCTATTCTCTGAGAACAGCGATGAATTGAATATCGCATTATATGGCTGCTACCCTTTACACCCTGTTTCGACATTTATTCTGCCGAGACTATCTGAGCGCGTTGCGCAGAATGAACGCACTCTATTCACTTTTCTCTCCGCAGCGGGAAGTGCAACACTACCGTCTTACTTGGCGTGTTCAGACGATAGGTTTGAGTTTATTACCCCGGATGTCATTTATGACTACTTCGAGCCGCTTTTCAAGAAAGAAGTTTATGCCGGTGAGATACACCAGAACTATCTTTTAACTGCAAACATACTGTCACGGATTTCCAAAGAGTCTTTAGAGGCAAAAATCGTAAAGACGCTTTCTCTGTTCTATGTGCTTGGGCAATTTGATAGGCTAAAGCCCACAAAGGATGAGATCGTTGGCGTTTTCTCTTCTGCTTATACGGTGCCTGAGATCACGACTGCCATAGATAATCTTATTGAGCGTGATTATGTTATCTACCTCAAGAGAAGCAATGATTTTTTGAAACTGAAACAAACCTCTGGCGTAGATATTAAGCAGAAAATACACGATTATGCTGAATCTCACGCAAAAAAGGTTTCCGTAAAAGAAACCCTCAATGCCTCGAACTTCGACAACTATATGTATCCTTCCCGATACAACGATGACCGAGAGATGACTCGCTTCTTCTCTTTTGTGTTCATTGACGAAAGCGAGGTAAGACCCGATACAAACTGGGTTATTAAGAGCGAATCCATTGATGCAGATGGCGTGATTTACGCTATCATCCCACATAGTGAGGACTCCATAAAAAAATTAAAGGAAATCCTCCTCGATACAAGCAGAGAATGTGATAGGCATATCTTTATTTTGCCTAATCATTTCACAAGCATTGACGAGGCTGCGCATGAATATGAAGCTGTTTCTTTCTTGCGAGAGACTGCTTCTGACGATCCAGTATTGTTCGATGAGTACGATGTTGTGTATGAAGATTTGCGTGAAGTGATTAGTAACTTTATGTCTATTTATACACACCCTGAAAAATACAAGGCAAGCTATATTTTCAATGGCAGGATTCGCAATATACAACGGAAAGCTGCTCTAACAGAACTAATGGCTGACATATGTGATGATGTTTACTCCCTCACCCCAATTATTTGCAATGAGGCAGTAAATAGAGATGTCATCACAAATATTGCAAGCAATAGCCGGAGTAAGTTAGTTGCTGCACTGCTCCGTAACCAACTTGAAGCCAACTTGGGACTTTCTGGTACTGGGCAAGAGGTTTCTATCATGCGAAGCACATTGCTCAGAACAGGTATATTGGTGGAGCAAGGAGGAATGCCATCGCTTGACTTGCGTCCGGGCGATCCTAACCTTGCGAATATGTTAGAAACCATCGAGAACTTTGTCCTGAGTGCAAGACATAATGAGCGAATTGGATTTGATGTCCTGTACGATACTCTTACTCTTCCAGAGCATCATATTGGATTACGCAAGGGCTTGATTCCGATTTACTTAGCTGTTGTCCTCCATGAGTACAAACAACAAGTCGTGATATTGGATAAGTTTGGACAAGTTCCTACATCAGCAGATGTTCTTCTCCAAATCAATGCCGATCCCAAATCTTTCTCCCTATCTTATCTTGACTGGGATCCTGAAAAGGAGAACTTTGTAGAGCTGTTGGCTCAAGCATTTGCAAATCATATCATAGATGCAGAAAAAGGTGCAAACACATACGATTACATCGCAAATGCAATGAGACGCTGGGTGATGTCTCTGCCAAAGTATGCGAAAGAAATCAAATGTCAGCCTAACGGGAAAAAAATTGATAGCAGGCATTTGTCATTGTTAAAGCTATTGAAGCAAAATACGAGTAGCTACGAACTGCTTTTCGATAAGCTTCCCAAAGCATACGGATATGCTGAGACTTTTTCGGCTGGATTGGCAGAAAATATTATTGCATCGAAAAACTTCATTGACAGACTTATTTCTGATTTGAAGAAGTCTCTGATTGCTCAGACCAAAGAGATTTTCATGCTGCCTCAGAACGAGCCACAGGCTAATAAAATGTCCTTAGCATCTACCATTAAGGAGTGGTGTGACTCTCTAAGTCCTTCCGTATTCAATCATATCTTTGCTGATGGCACGGATAAATGCCTTGTCTTGTTTAGGACTGTCACGAACGATGAAGATTCTTTCATTGTCCGTCTTGCAAAAGCTTCGACCGGCTTGAGGATTGAAGACTGGGATGATGGCACTTGCAAGACATTCACCAACAAACTCCAACAATATAAGCAAACCGCTGAAAGCTATGAAGGCGAAGCTGTACAAGAAAGCGCCGATTCTTCTAACTACAAGGTAACATTTGTAAATGCTGATGGATCCGCCACTACTAAGAGTTTTGAACGAGTAGCATACAGCAATCGTGGCAAACTTCTCTACAACCAAATCACTCAATCGTTGGATTCCATGGGACACGCCATTTCGGAACAGGAAAAGCGTCAGATCATCATGGAAATATTGCAAAAACTATGTTAAGGAGGTGAGCTGATGGCTTACTTTGATAATGCTGCAACTACTTACCCGAAACCTGAAATCGTTTATCAGAGTATGGATCAGTTTCAGCGTCATACCGGTGGCAGCTTTGGACGGGGCAACTATGGATTTTCAAGTTCCGCAAAGAGCATAGTTGACGATACAAGGGCTGCCCTCCAACAACTTCTTCATTGCCCTGCAAAACAGGTTATCTTTGAGCCATCAGCTACCATCTCTCTTAACATTATCATTCAGGGAATTATCGAAAAAGGCGCAAGGAACATATACATAAGCCCCTTTGAACACAATGCGGTAACGCGCACCCTTCACCATTATGAAACGATGGGTTTGGTTAAGGTAGTTGAATTAACGGTAAACAAGGATCTTTGCTATGATATTCAACGGATCAGATTTCAGTTTGAGAATACGAAGCCTGATTTAGTCATAGTCAGCCACGCAAGTAATGTGATTGGTCTAGTTGCACCGGTCGAGGAAATATTTACGCTTGCAAAAGAGTTTCACTCGCTTACTCTTTTGGATATGGCTCAAACAGCAGGTCTTGTTGACTGTGATATTGGGAAAGACATTTTTGATTTTGCGGTATTCGCTGGTCACAAAACTCTGCTGGGTCCGACTGGTATATCAGGGTTTGTAATGAAACCAACCATTGACCTTGAACCGGTTTTCTTTGGAGGAACAGGGTTCGATTCTGCAAATCAAGATATGCCGGGATCGTTGCCAGAGAGATTTGAATTTGGTACGATGAACACCATTGGAGTAGTTGGACTAAATGCGTCAGTTAAATGGATATTGCAACAGGGAATAAACAATCTTGCCGCAGCAGAGTTGAAAAACAGAGCAAGACTAATTGAGATCCTGAACGAATATGACTTTATTTCTGTTGTTGGAAACTGTGACGGACGAGATTATGTCGGAATTGTCTCTTGTGTGCTTAATGACATAAGCAGTGACACCGCAGGACAGTTATTCAGCGAAAGAAACATTTCAGTTCGTACTGGATTGCAGTGCGCCCCTGCTGCGCATAGGTTCCTTAATACCTTCCCAGCAGGAACGGTACGGTTTAGTGTGAACTGCTTTACAACTGATGAGGACTTTGATGTTTTGAGAGAAGCACTTGATGACATCAATGATAATCTATAAGGAGATCGCATCATGAGCTTACAGGATGTTAGTGTAAAAAATGAATATCGTTCCCTTATAGACAATGTTGTTCAAGAGTTCTATATCCCATTGCTGGAACAGGCAAAGGTCTACAAAAGAGCAGTCGGTTTCTTTTCTTCGTCCTCTCTTGTAGAGATCACAAAAGGAATAGCAACTATGGCTTCAAATGGAGGTAAAATACAGATTGTTGCTTCTCCGTACCTCTCTGATGAAGATATAGAAGCCATTCAGAAGGGTTATGCAGAACGCAACAGCATTATCGAAAGGGCTATTCTGCGCCAAATAACCGGGGAGCAAGTTGATTACTATTCCATGCAGAGACTCAATCTTCTTGCTTGCCTGATTGCAGATGGGATTTTGGACATTCGCATTGCATACACAGAGGGGAAAAACGGTATTGGAATGTACCATGAAAAAATGGGACTTATCGAAGACGGTGAAGGAAATATTGTAGCCTTCTCCGGATCGATGAACGAATCTGCAACTGCAATGTCCATCAATTACGAAACAATAGATGTTTTTAGAAGCTGGGGCGATCAAAACGAAACTGACCGCGTAAGGCTAAAAGAGAACGCATTTTTCTCTATTTGGAATGACAGTGAACCTAACATCAAAGTCTTGGAGTTTCCCAGCATATCACAAGCTCTTATTGATAAATACAGGAGGTCCCCGCCAAACTTTGACTTGGATAAGGAGCAGTTTCCATCGAAAGATTCAAAGATTCGCACACTGAAAGACGGAAATATTGAAATCGTAACGAGAGCCATAGGACCCCGCATACCTGAAAATATCTCTTTACATGATTATCAAAAAGAGGCTATTGCTTCGTGGGTAGGAGAAAATTATCACGGTATATTTGATATGGCAACAGGTACAGGCAAGACATTTACCGGACTTGGTGCAATTTCAAAGCTTTCCGAAGACTTGAACGACAAACTTGCAGTTGTAATCGTT
>ERZ857693.1973-NODE-1973-length-22432-cov-4.153238_pt1 | contig 22432 bp, 19 predicted proteins | sample MGYA00519765_ERZ857693 | MGnify/ENA primary metagenome ERZ857693 (study PRJEB31778, sample SAMEA3449354) | human gut metagenome | biome: human gut; feature: human-associated habitat; material: faeces | place: United Kingdom | collected 2010/2012 ... | reverse complement strand
AACAAAAATCCCCCGGCGGGGCGAACAGGCGGCTGCTGCCGCCGTAACACTACCCGTTTCACACTTGAAATTGGGGCGTAAGGTCAGCGGCGACTCGCCGCCCGCCGTAACACTACCCCTTTCACACTTGAAATTGGGGCGTAAGGTCAGCGGCGACTCGCCGCCCGCCGTAAGAAAGGACGAATCAAACATGGCATTAGATGGTGCATATTTACACGCGGTGCGGCAGGAACTGCTGCCGCTGCTGGATTCCCGTATTGAAAAAATCCACCAGCCGACACGGGAAGAACTGCTTGTCGCTTTCCGCGGGCGTACCGGCGGGGCAAAGGTGCTGTTTTCCTGTGCGGCAGACCGTGCAAGAGTGCACCTCACACAGGTGACTGTGGAAAACCCCAAGGCTCCGCCTATGTTCTGCATGCTCCTGCGGAAACGGCTGGGAAACGGCAAGCTGCTGGCAATTCGGCAGGACGGACTGGAACGGGTGCTGTACTTCGACTTCTCCTGCGTCAACGAACTGGGTGATATTGTGCAGCTGACTCTCGCGATCGAGATCATGGGGCGGTATTCCAACCTGATCCTCATTGACGAAACCGGAAAGGTCATCGACAGCATGAAACGTGTCGATGCCACCATGTCCAGCAAGCGGCTGGTGCTGCCGGGGCTGCCCTATGAGATGCCGCCGCGGGACGAACGGCTGAACTTTTTACAGGCGGCACCGGAACAGATGCTGGCGGTGCTGTCCACCAAAACGGGAGAACTTTCCAAGGCTCTGCTGCAAACTTTTGAGGGCGTTTCGCCGGTTCTGGTGCGGGAATGGGCATACTATACCGGAAAGGGGCAGCCCTGTCGGGCGGAATCCCTTACCGATGACCAGAAAGACCGGCTCTGTTATACCATTGGCAGAACGCGGGAGATTCTGGAACAGGGCGATGCCGTCTATACCATTGTCAGCACACGCGAGGGACAGCCGAAGGATTTCTCGTTCCTGCCGCTGCACCAGTACGGCACGCTGATGGTGACAAAAGTCATGCCCTCTGCCTGTGCTCTGCTGGACGAATTTTTCGCCAGCCGCGACCACATGGCACGGCTGAAACAGCGGGCGAACGACCTGTTCCACCTGCTGCTCCACGCAACGGAGCGAATCCAGCGGCGAATCGTTTCCCAGTCTGAAGAACTGGAAGCCTGCGGGGAAAAGGACACAGACCGCCGGAAAGCGGATCTGATCTCCGCCAACCTCTACCGGCTGCACAAGGGCGATACACAGGCGGTTCTGGAGGACTTCTACGAGCCGGACTGCCCGACGGTGCACATTGCACTGGACGCTCGCCTGACACCGCCCCAGAACGCCCAGAAGTACTATCAGGCGTATAAGAAAGCCTGCACGGCGGAGAAAATTCTCACGGAGCAGATCGCCAAGGGCAGGGAAGAACTGGCGTATCTGGACAGCGTGCTGGACGCTCTGAGCCGTGCGGAAACGGAAAACGATCTGGAACAGCTGCGGGCGGAACTGGCAGAACAGGGCTATCTCCGGCTGCTGCGGCGAAAGGGCAAGCCGCCGAAATCTCTGCCGCCGATGGAGTTTACCGCTTCGGACGGCACACGGATTCTGGTGGGGCGGAATAATCGCCAGAACGACCAGCTGACCTTGAAAACGGCAAACAAGAACGACATCTGGCTGCACACCCAGAATATCCCCGGTTCACACGTGATTCTGGAAACCGGCGGAAAAGAGCCTTCGCAGCAGGTGCTGGAGGAAGCGGCACAGCTGGCGGCATATCACAGCAAGGCACGAGATTCGGCACAGGTGCCGGTGGATTACTGTGCCGTGCGGTACGTGAAAAAGCCTGCCGGAGCCAAGCCGGGCATGGTGATCTTCACCAATCAGCACACATTGTATGTGAAGCCGGAGCAGAGATAGCGGAATAGCCGGACAGGAAATTTGCGGGCAGATGGCGTACAAAGTCGCCAGACGCTCTTTGTGCAGTATTGCCCTAGGGCTGCCATGTCGAAACCGTCCGGCGGAATTCGCTCGTTACACTCGCTGTCCGCCTGTGGCTTGCCAACGCCGGTGGTTGCCCTTGCCTGTATCGGTAATGTTGGTATTCAGGTGTTTTTTGGTGCAGGCGGGTGACTTTATTTCATACGGCGTTTGCAAGTTTATCTGTTTATCGTCTTTCATGTACAACCGATTTCACAAAGAGTTACGCTTCTTTTTTTCTTTACTGAAAAGAAAAAAAGAAGCAAAAAAAGAAAAGAGTTCGCGTTTCACTTGTACTACAAGGTCAAGTATCACACGAAGATTACACGCCGCAAAAATCCCCCGGCGGGGCATACAGGCGGCTGCCGCCGCCGTAACACTACCCTTTTTACAGTTGAAATTGGGGCGTAGGGTCAGCGGCGACTCGCCGCACGCAGGAGGTGTGTTTATGCCGAAACATGGCGGAAATATCTATCAAAATCCGGAATGTTCCGCCGAATGGCTGGACTTTTCGGCAAATATCAACCCGTTCGGCGTGCCGGAAATAGTGCAGCATGCCATTCAGCGTGCTGTCGCTGCGTTGGTGCACTATCCCGATCCCGCCCAGCAGAAACTGCGGCAGGCACTGGCGGAATTCCATGGCAGACTGCCGGCGGAAATCGTCTGCGGTAATGGCGGTGCTGATGTGATCTTTCGCATCGCCCATGCTCTGAAACCGCAACACGCCCTGCTGCCGGTTCCTGCATTTTCAGAGTACGAAGCGGCACTCCGCGAAGCTGGCTGCCATGTGATACACTGGAATATGCCGTTTCCGTATCAGATCACGCCTGCCCTGCTGGACGAACTGCGGCAGGGAAATTATGACTTTCTGGTGCTGTGTAATCCCAATAACCCCACAGGAACCGGAATCCCGCCGGCACTGCTGGAACAGCTCCTGCATCTTGCCGCAGAAAAGCATATCTTCGTCCTGCTGGACGAGTGCTTCTGCGATATGGCAGAAACAGAGCCGGACATTGTTTCCATGATTCCGCGGCTGTCGGAGTTTCCCCATGTGCTGGTGCTGAAATCTCTGACGAAACTGTACGCCCTTGCCGGTCTGCGGCTGGGTTACGGCATCTGTTCCGATCAGAAGGTGACGGCAAAAATCGCACACACCGGACAGCCGTGGTCGGTCAATCTGCTGGCAGAAGCTGCCGGAATCGCGGCACTGTCGGCGGAGGACTATCGGAAAATGTCGCTGGAATTTCTGCAAAATGAGCGTTGGCGGCTGTTTGACGAACTGGGAAAACTGGGGTTCCGTATGTGGAAACCCAGTGCCAATTACGTGTTCTTTCAGGCGGAACAATGTCCGGATCTGGACAGGCAGCTGCTGCCCTACGGAATCCTGCTGCGGCACTGCGATACCTATGACGGACTGGACGCGACTTATTACCGTGCAGCTGTGCGGCTGCCGGAGGAAAATCAATATCTGCTGCACTGTCTGCGGTGCATTCTGGGCGAGGAGGGCTTGTTATGGCAGCAAAATCACTAATGGTACTGGGGACAATGTCGTCTGCCGGAAAAAGTTTTGTCACGGCAGGGCTTTGCCGGATCTTCCGGCAGGACGGCTACCGGACAGCCCCGTTCAAATCCCAGAACATGGCACTCAATTCCTATATCACCGCAGACGGCATGGAAATGGGACGGGCACAGGTGATGCAGGCGGAAGCGGCAGGTATTGCACCAGACGTTCGCATGAACCCGATTTTGCTGAAGCCCACCAGCGACAGCGGCTCGCAGGTGATCGTCAACGGCGAAATCTATGGCACCATGCGTGCACAGGAGTATTACACGAAAAAGCAGGAACTGATTCCCCACATTCTGAAAGCCTATCACGCTCTGGCAGCGGAAAACGACATCATCGTACTGGAGGGTGCCGGCAGTCCGGCGGAGATCAATCTCAAGTCAGTGGACATTGTCAATCTGGGCATGGCGGAACTCTCGGATTCTCCGGCGATTCTGGTGGGGAATATTGACCGCGGCGGCGTGTTTGCATCACTTTATGGTACGATCATGCTGCTGGACGATGCGGAACGCCGCCGGATTCGGGGTATTGTCATCAACAAATTCCGCGGAGATGTGGAAATCCTGAAGTCGGGGCTGACTATGCTGGAGGAACTGACTGGTATTCCCGTGCTGGGCGTGGTGCCGTATCTGCCGTTGGAACTGGACGATGAGGACAGCCTTTCCGAACGGCTTTCCCGACGGGAAGCGGCGGCGGAATCTCTGCTGGACGTGGCGGTTATCCGGTTTCCCCGCATTTCCAACTTTACGGATTTCGAAGCGTTGGAACAGGTGGAGGGCGTGTCGGTGCGGTATGTTTCCCGACGCGGCGAGCTGGGCACACCGGATATGATCCTCCTTGCAGGCACCAAGAGCACAATGGCGGATCTCCGCTGGCTGCGGCAAAGCGGACTGGAGGCGGAACTGCTGAAATGCCACGAAAAAGGCGTGTTCCTCATGGGTATCTGCGGCGGTTTTCAGATGCTGGGAAAACGGCTCTGCGATCCGGAACAGGTGGAGGACGGCGGCGAACTTCGCGGCATGGGGCTGCTCGATGTGGAAACCGTTTTCCGACCGGAAAAGCATCGTGCTCAGACTGCCGGAAGGGTTGCCCGTTTGTTCGGACAGCTGGAGCCGCTTTCCGGCTGTGCTGTGCGGGGCTACGAAATTCACATGGGCGAAACGGTGTACACGGAAACGGCAAAGCCTTTTGCCATGCTGACAGACGGCAGAAAGGACGGCTGTGTTTGTGCAGACGGCACAGTTTGCGGCACATATCTGCACGGTATTTTCGACACGCCGGAACTGACGCAGAAGCTGGTGCAGCTGTTGTTGGAGAAAAAGGGCATTTCCGGAACGACAGTGCCGGCGGTGGACTTCGCGGCAAAAAAAGAACAGGAATACGATAAGCTGGCTGATCTGCTGCGGGAGCATCTGGACATGCCGAAAATCTACGACATTCTGAACAGCTGGGGGAAAACGCCATGAAGCAGCTGCGGGAGGGATACACGACCGGCTCCTGTGCGGCGGCGGCAAGTTTTGCCTCAGTGCTGTGGCAGACTTCCGGCAAGTGTCCGGAGTGGGTCGAACTGGAAGTGCCGGCGGGAAAGCTGCTGCATCTGGAAATACAGGCAGAAGAAGCCTATACCTGCGGTGTGCAGAAAGACGGCGGCGACGATCCGGACGAAACCAACGGCTGTCTGGTGACGGCTTCTGTGGAGATTCTTCCCGCTGCCGGAGCCGTGCAGTTTCGTGCCGGAACTGGTGTGGGGACGATCACCCGAAAAGGGCTGAAACTGCCGGTGGGAGAACCGGCAATCAATCCGGTGCCGCGGCAGATGATCGAAAAGGCAGTGCGGTCTGTCATTGGAGAAAAGGGTGCAGTGGTGACGATCTCCGTGCCCAACGGGGAAGTGATCGCAGAAAAAACATTCAACGGACGGCTGGGCATTACCGGCGGAATCTCCATACTGGGCACCACCGGCATCGTCCGTCCCATGAGCGAAGAAGCCATACGGGAAACCCTGTACCTGGAATTGTCCATGTGCCGGCAGGAGTACGGCACCGCCTGTGCCTTTGTGACGGGCTATGCGGGAGAGTCATTTCTGAAGCGGCAGTATCCGCAGGGAAAAGCCATTGTGCTTTGCAGCAATTATCTGGGATATCTGCTGGACTGTGCAGAAGAACTGGGCTTTACCCATGTGCTGCTGGCAGGCCGGACGGGAAAGCTGGTGAAGCCGGCAGCGGATATTATGTATCTGCACAGTCACACTGCCGGCGGACAGCGGGAAGTGATCTGCACCCATGCGGCACTTGCCGGAGCGTCCCGTGCACAGGTGCAGCAGCTGTATCAGTGTAACACCACACGGGACATGACGGAACTGCTCTGTACCTATCCCCTTGCGGAGCAGGTCTGGCATACCATTGCAGAGAAGGTCTGCGAAAACTGCATGCGGCGTACCCATGGAAAAATACAGGTGGGGCTGCTGCTGCTGGACGAAAATGACAGGATTCTGGCGGAGAGCAGCCAGACGGATTCCATCAGAAAGGCGTGGTTGACATGCGGCACAAACTGATTCTTGCCGGAGGCGGCAGCGGCACGGCGGAGTATCTGCTGCCGGCAGCAAAAAAAGCACTGGAAGAAGTGGAACTGGTCATTGCTTCTCCGCGGTTTCTGGAACTGCTCCACATCAGAAAGACCATGCCTATGGGACATATTTCCGAACTGCTGGAATCCCTTCCGGCAATGCTGGAACGGGAGAGCATCGGCATTGTGGTTTCCGGTGACCCGCTGCTGTACAGCCTTTGCCGGACGCTCCGGAACCGGTATCCGGAACTGGAAATGCAGGTGATCCCCGGCGTGGGATCGCTGCAGCTGTTGGGGGCGGCGTTTGGGCTGACGATGGAACAGGCGAAGATTTGCAGCATTCACGGCAGGGCGTATCATGCCGGCACCATTGCCTGCACGGTTTCGGAGCATGCGGAAACTTTTTTCTTTTGTTCCCGCACGCAGGGACCGCGGGAAATCGCGGCGGCATTGCTGGCATACGGGCTGTCGGATACGGAAATTTTCGTGGGGGCAGATCTGACCTATCCCACCCAGAAACTCTGGCACGGCACACCGGCACAGGCGGCAGAACTGGACGATCCGGAACTGTGCGTGGCGGCGGTGCGGAATCCGGCTCCCAAGCCGGTGACCAGACTGGGACTGCTGCCGGACAGTGCATTTCTGCGGAATCGTTCGCCTATGACCAAGGAGGAAGTCCGTGCGGTGATACTGTCCAAGCTGCGGCTGAAACCGGACGCGGTCGTCTGGGATCTGGGGGCAGGAACAGGCAGCGTTTCCATAGAATGTGCCCGCATGTGTCCGTTCGGGGAGGTCTACGCGGTGGAGTATAAGCCGGAGGCACTGGACATTCTGGAACAGAACAAGACACGGTTTCAGACGAAGAATTTGCAGATCATTGCCGGCAGGGCAGAAGAACAGGTGCAGCATTTGCCGGTGCCGGACTGTGTCTTTTTGGGCGGCAGCAGCGGTGCGGCAAAACAGCTGGTTGCCGGTCTGCGGCAGCTGCGGCAGCCGGTACGGCTGGTCGCCAGTGCGGTGACAATGGAAACGCAGGCGGAACTGTTTCCGCTGTTGCAGGAACTGCCGCAGTTCGAAGTGGTGCAGCTGGCAGTCGGCTGCGGAAAAACGGTGGGAAATTATCACGTGCTGGAGGGCAATCATCCGGTGCTGCTGTTCTCGTGCATGACAAAGGAGTAAACCATGAAACAAGGAATTTTTTATGCGGTAGGCGTTGGGGCAGGTGACCCGATGGACATGACTCTGCGGGCAAAGGCAGTGCTGGAACAGGCAGACATCATCGTCACGCCCATTCCCAAAGCCGGCGGCACATCTGCGGCATATGCCATTGCGGCACAGGCGGCAGACCTCTCCCATGCGGAACGGCTGGACATTCTGTTTCCCATGCAGGCACACAACGACTATCGGGAACGGCTTCGTTCCGGTGTATTGCAGCCGGTCTGTGCAGCCCTGGACAGCGGCAGGCAGGTGGCAATGGTGACGCTGGGTGATGTTTCTGTTTACAGCACAGCTTCCTATGTGCGGCAGCTTCTGGCGGAAAAGGGCTATGCCACACAGGTGATCGCCGGTGTGCCGTCCTTTTGTGCCGGTGCGGCAAAGGCACAGCAGAGCCTTTGCGAGAACAGCGAGTCCCTGCAAATTCTGCCGGCAGTGCATTCCCGTGAAGCGGTCGAAACCGCACTGGAACAGTTCGACAATCTGGTGGTGATGAAAGCCGGACGTGCTATGGCGTGGCTCCTGCCGCTGCTGCGGGAACGGGGACTGCTGGAACATACCACCATGCTTCGCGATGTGGGCATGCCGTCGGAATACATCGGCAAGCCGGAACTGGAGCCGTATTCATATTTTACCACACTGCTCATCAAGGGAGGAGATCTGTAAATGGTATATTTTGTAGGTGCCGGTGCCGGTGATCCGGAACTGCTGACAGTCAAAGGCAAGCGGCTGATCGACAACGCCGATACAATTATTTATGCCGGTTCGCTGGTGAATCCCGCGGTGCTGGCAGACCGCAGGCCGGATTGTCAGGTGTACGACAGTGCTGGCATGACACTGGAAGAAGTCCTTGCTGTGATGCAGGAAACAGAAGCACAGGGGAAAACGACTGTCCGTGTCCATACCGGCGATGCTTCCATTTACGGGGCGATTCGGGAACAGCTGGACGCGTTGGACAAGCTGGGGATTCCTCATACAGTGGTGCCGGGAGTTAGTTCGTTTCTGGCTGCGGCTGCGGCAATGCAAAAGGAATACACCCTGCCGGACGTGACACAGACGGTGATCCTCACCCGCATGGAGGGCAGAACACCGGTTCCGGAACGGGAACGGCTGGAAGAACTGGCGAAGCACCGTGCCACCATGATTATTTTTCTTTCGGTGGGACGTATTGCGGAGCTGGCGGAACGGCTGCGGACTGCTTATCCGGCAGCCACACCGGTGGCAGTGGTGTACAAGGCAAGCTGGCCGGAGGAAAAAATCGTGACCGGAACCCTTCTGGACATTGCCGAGAAAGTGCAGGCGGCAGGCATTACCAAGACTGCACTGGTGACTGTGGGCGAATTTCTGGGGGACACCTATGCCCTGTCGAAGCTGTACGATAAAACATTTACCCACGAATTCCGAAAGGGTACCGAAGCATGAAAACGGCGTATTTCTGGCTGACACCGCAGGGGAAACAGCTGGCAGAACAATTGCAGGCACACTTCGGCGGCACGGTGGAACCAAAGGCAGATTTTGCAGAAGCAGTGCGGCGGGCGTTTGCAGACTGTGATGCACTGGTGTTTGTCATGGCGACAGGTATCGTGGTGCGTACCATTGCTCCGCTGGTGCAGTCCAAGGCATCTGATCCGGCAGTGCTGGTGCTGGATCAGCGGGGAAAACATGTCATCAGTCTGCTGTCCGGTCATCTGGGCGGTGCCAATGCCATGGCAGAGCAGGTGGCGGCGTATCTGGGCGGAGAAGCCGTCATCACCACGGCGACTGACGTGGAACACGTGCCGGCGTTCGATCTGTTTGCCAAGGAAAATCATCTGACTATCGAAAATCTGGAAGAACTGAAATATATCAGCGGGGCATTGGTGGCGGGAGAGTCGGTTTCCCTTTGCACAGCGTTTCCGGTGGAAAAGAACGCGTTTCCGGAAACGGTACAGATACAGCCTTTCTCCGAAACGCTCCGGCATGCCTGTGCTGTGGCAATTGCAGATACCACGGAATCTGTCGCGGCACCCCATGTGCTCTATCTGCGGCCGAAAAGTCTGGTGCTGGGGGTGGGGTGCAAAAAGCAGATCCCGCCGGCACATCTGGAACAGTGCTTCCGGACGTTTTTGCAGGAGCACCACCTCAGTCTTTCGGCAGTGGAAAAGCTGGCGACCATTGGGCTGAAGCGGGAAGAGCCGGCGATTCTGGCACTGTGTGAGAAGTACCGCCTGCCGCTGGAGATCGTGGCAGATGCAGATATTCAGGCTTGTGCGTATCCCTTTGCTGCATCGGCATTTGTGCAGCAGGTCACAGGGCTGCCTTCTGTTTCAGAGGCTTCTGCCTATCTGGCATCGGGCTGCGGGGAGGTGCTGACCGGAAAAGTGAAGTACAGCGGTGTCACGTTTGCCGCCTGTCGGAAAACAATCGAGCCGCTGCATTGGAAGGAGCGAGGGCAATGAAACCGAAAATTTATGTTGTCGGGTTTGGACCCGGAGAACGTCCGTATATGACACAGCAGGCAGTGGATGCTATGACACAGGCAGATCTGGTCGTGGGCTATACCACATACGTTCGCCTGCTGGAAAAGCAGTTCCCCGAACTGCAATATTATGCCACCCCCATGCGGAAAGAAACAGACCGCTGCCGTGCTGCAGTGGAAGCGGCACTGACCGGAAAAACAGTAGCTCTGGTTTCCAGCGGCGACAGCGGTATTTACGGCATGGCTGGGGTGCTGCTGGAAATTGCAGCGGAGATGCAGGCAGATGTGGAAGTAACTGCCGTTGCCGGTGTCACGGCTGCCAGTGCGGCGGCGGCAGTACTGGGAGCACCGCTGATGCACGACTTTGCCGTTATCAGCCTGAGCGACTGCATGACACCGCTGGAACAGATCTACCGGCGGGTCGCACTGGCGGCGGAGGCGGATTTTGTCATCTGCCTGTATAATCCTAAATCCCGTTCCCGCACGGCGTATCTGGCAGAAGCGGCAAAGCTGATACAGCAGCACCGCAAGCCGGAAACACCGGTGGGCATTGTCCGGAATGCGGGACGGGAAGGGGAACGGGCATGGATCACCACGCTGGAAAAGCTGCCGGAAGAACCGGTGGATATGTTCTGTGTGGTGCTGGTGGGCAATTCCCAGACCTATGTGCAGAACGGCAAAATGATCACGCCCCGCGGCTATTGTGTCAGACGGGAGGAATCGCGTTGAAGATCGCTGTCATTGCCGGAACCAGCGAAGCCACGGAACTGATCGCGGCACTGCCGGCGGAAGATACTGTCACCGCCTTTGCTGCTACGGCATACGGGAAAGAAATTCTGGCGGGACAGCACTGCACCGTGCATGTGGGACGGCTGGACACGGAAGGGTTCCGGCAGGCTCTCCGCGGTATGCATGCCGTGGTTGACGCGTCCCACCCCTTTGCACAGGAAGTGACAAAAACCGTGCGGCAGGTCTGCACCGAATTGCAGCTACCTTATTTTCGGCTGGGACGGCAGAAGATGACGTATGCCTATGACAAGCTGGTGCCGGTGGAATCCAAAGAGGCGGCGGCAGCTTATCTCGCCGGAATTTCCGGAAACATTTTGCTGACCACCGGTGGAAACACCCTTTCGTTTTATGCGGAAAATGTGCCGGAATTTGCGGTGCGGGGGTGGGCGAGGATTCTGGACACACCGGATTCCCGCCGCCTGACGGAGCCGTTTCAGGCACATTGTATCTACGCCAAGCCGCCCTTTTCGCAGGCGGACACGGAGAAGCTGCTGCGGGAACATCAGATTGCTGTACTGGTTTCCAAGGACAGCGGCAAACGCGGCGGCGTAGCAGAAAAAATTGCAGCAGCAAAGACCATGCAGATTCCGGTGGTGCTGATCACGGCACCGGAGGAATCCGTTCACACCATTGCAGAGGTCGCAGCACAATTGCAGCAGTACCGGAGGAATTTTTATGAAACCGATCTATCAGAAACCCATGGACATTGAAGCGAGAAGCATGGCGATCATCGAGGAACATCTCACCGGCGTAACACTGCCGGAGCCGGAACGGAGCATTCTCAAGCGGGTGATCCACACGACTGCCGATTTCGATTACACGGAAAATCTGTGCTTTTCGGAAAATGCCGTGTCGTCTGCACTGGAAGCCCTGCAAAGGGGAGCACACATTGTGACGGATACCAATATGGCACTTTCCGGCATCAATAAGCGTTCACTCCACGGGCTGGGGTGTGAAGCGTATTGTTTCATGTCCGATGCAGACGTGGCAGAGGAAGCCAAGGCACGTGGCGTGACACGGGCAATGGTTTCCATGGAAAAGGCATGCCGGCTGGACGGGGACTTGATTTTTGCAGTGGGAAATGCCCCGACAGCTCTGATACAGCTGGACGAACTGATTCGTGCAGGAAAGCTGCTGCCGAAGCTGATCATCGGCGTGCCGGTGGGATTTGTCAATGTGGTGGAAGCCAAGGAACTGATCATGGCACAGGAGCAGGTGCCGTATATTGTGGCAAAGGGGCGAAAGGGCGGCAGCAATGTGGCGGCGGCGATCTGTAATGCGTTGCTGTATCAGCTGTACCGGTAAAAACAGAATTGGAACCGGAGAAATTTTCAGCACAAACACAAAATATAATATATAAAGGAGATCTCTGATGCATAATCCAATACAAGACCTTACCAAAAAGGAATGGCTCCTCTGGCTGGGATCGCTGTTGATCGTCATTCTTTCCAATCTGGTATCCGGCAGTGTGGACGTTCTGACATTGGTTGCCGTCTGTGTGGGCATTACTTCGCTGATCTTTGCCGCAAAGGGAAACGTCTGGGCACAGATTCTGATGATCGTGTTCAGCATTCTGTACGGCATCATTTCGTGGCGGTTCCGCTACTGGGGTGAGATGATTACTTATCTGGGCATGACCATGCCCATGGCGGTCTGGTCTACGATCACGTGGATCCGGAATCCGTCAAAAAACAGAAACGAAGTGGAGATCCAGAAGCTGAACCGGAAACATATCGCGGGGCTTTCTGTTTTCAGCGTGGCGGTAACTGCGGCGTTTTACTACATTTTGCACATGCTGGATACGCCGAATATCGTGTTCAGTACCATTTCCGTTACCACCAGTTTTCTGGCGGCATCGCTGACCATGCTGCGTTCCTCTTATTATGCGTTGGGGTATGCCATGAACGATATTGTGCTGATCGTGCTGTGGGTGCTGGCATCGCTGAAAAATCCGGCGTATATCCCGGTGGCAGTGAACTTTGCGATTTTCTTTCTGAATGACCTGTACGGGTTTGTCAGCTGGAAAAAGCGGGAAGCAGTGCAGGGGTAGTTTCTCTTTCTCATGGAATGATTCTAAAAAAGGCAGCGGGAATTCTTTCCCACTGCCTTTCGTGTTTTTCTATTTTTCATGGTGCTGTTTTTGCAGCTGCAAAAAATCTTCCGCCAGCTGTTGTGCGGCGGCGTAAGAATCCAGGTGGTAGCATCTTGCCCGAAACTGTGCTGCCCCATAGAGTCCGGTCATGTACCACGCCGCATGCTTTCGGGCATCGCGAATGGCGATCTCCGGCGGCTTCTGGGGATTGCATTCCAGAATCAGCCGCACATGCCGGAGCATGGTTTCCATGCGTTCTTCCAGCGTAGGCGGCACTGCCAGTTCACCGGACATTGCCGCCTGAATCTCCCGAAACAGAAACGGATTCCCATAGGTGCCCCGTCCTGCCATGACCAGATCACAGCCGGTCTGCTCATACAGTGCAAGGCAGTCCGCCGCAGTCTGCACATCGCCGTTGCCGATGACGGGAATGGACACTGCCTGCTTGACTTCCCGAATGGCGTTCCAGTCGGCTTTGCCGCTGTACAGCTGGGATTTGGTTCTGCCGTGTACGGTAATTGCGGCGGCACCGGCAGCTTCCATTGCCTGTGCAAAGGGGACGGCGTTGATGCTGTTCTCGTCCCAGCCCAGCCGGAACTTGACTGTGACCGGTACGCTGCTCTCCCGCACGGCAGCCCGCACGATCTCCTGTGCCAGCGGAATGTTCCGCATCAGGGCACTTCCTGCACCGGTGGCAACTACCTTATGTACCGGACAGCCCATGTTGATGTCGATCCAGTCCGGTTCGTACTGCTGCACCAGTGCGGCGGCTTTTCCCACGAATTCCGGCTCGCTGCCGAACAGCTGCAAGCCCATGGGGCGTTCCGGCTCGGTAATGGTGCAGAGTTCTGCGGAGCCTTTGTCCCCGTAGCACAGCCCCTTGACGGAAACCATTTCGCTGACGGTGGCAGCTGCCCCGAAGCTGCGGCAGAGCAGCCGGTAGGCACGGTCGGCAACGCCTGCCATTGGTGCCAGAATTGCCGTGCGGGGCAGGGCGGTCTTTCCGAGGGTGAATGCGGTTTGTATTGTCTGCATGAAGGTTCTCCTTATGATAATGTTTGATACTTTGTGCTGTGTTGCCCTATATTATAACATAGTTTTGGCGGAATGTAAACGGGGATTTTGAAAATCTCGAAAATGTCTGCACAGTGCCTGAACTGCCGCCGGTAATTCTGTTGGATACCTGCCATATTTTGTCCACGTGTCGAAAACAGATGATTCTGTTTCGTGAACGTATTTTGAAAATTAGTGGCTTTTTGCAGAAACTGCTTGACATGACAGGCGAATTTGGGTATAATAAAAGTGTTGGAGAATTTTGCAAGAAGTTCCCCAAAAAAAGCATGCAATGAGATTGCTGCAAATTATCAGGAGGTAGTACCAATGGCATTGACTAACAACAAGAATGTGCTGCAGTGGGTTGACGAAATGGTCGCTCTGACAAAGCCGGCTAAGGTCGTATGGATCGACGGTTCTAAAGAACAGCTGGATGCACTGACAGAAGAAGTAACTTCTCTGCCGGAAGGCAATCATGACAAGATGTACAAGCTGAATCCGGACAAGCTGCCGGGCTGTCTGTATCATCGCACACTCCCGAACGACGTTGCTCGTGTAGAGGATCGTACCTTTATCTGCTCTAAGACAAAGGAAGGTGCAGGTCCGACCAACAACTGGATGGATCCGGAAGAAATGAAGGCAAAGCTCATTCCGCTGTATGACGGCGTAATGAAGGGCAGAACCATGTACGTGATCCCGTATTCTATGGGTCCGATCGGTTCTCCGCTGGCAAAGGTTGGCGTTGAGCTGACTGACTCCATCTATGTTGTTCTGAACATGAACATCATGACTCGTATGGGTGCAGATGCATTTAAGAATCTGGGTGACACCTCCAACGACTTCGTTCGTGGTCTGCACTCCAAGGCAGATGTTGATCCGGAAAAGCGTTATATCGTACAGTTCCCGGAAGAAAACACGATCTGGTCCATCAACTCCGCTTACGGCGGCAACGTTCTGCTGGGCAAGAAGTGCTTCGCTCTGCGTATCGCTTCCTTCCAGGGCAAGAACGAAGGCTGGATGGCTGAACACATGCTGATCCTGGGCGTTCAGAAGCCGAACGGCGAAACCAAGTATATCACTGCTGCTTTCCCGTCTGCTTGCGGTAAGACCAATCTGGCTATGCTGATCCCGCCGGAGGGTTATAAGAAGAATGGCTATAAGGTATTCACAGTCGGCGACGACATCGCTTGGATGAAGCCGGGCAAGGACGGCAGACTGTATGCGATCAATCCGGAGAATGGTTTCTTCGGTGTTGCTCCGGGTACCAATGACCACTCCAACCCGAACGCTCTGGCTTGCACCAAGTCTGACACGATCTTCACCAACGTTGCTCTGAACAATGCAGACAACACTGTTTGGTGGGAAAAGCTGGATAAGAATCCGCCGGTTGACGCAACTGAGTGGACTGGCAAGAAGGTAAATGGTCCGGAATTCATCGCTGAAGGCGGTAAGCTGGCTCACCCGAACTCCAGATTCACCTCTCCGGCAAAGAACTGCCCGTGCCTCTCTCCGGAATTCAACAATCCGGAAGGTGTACCGATCTCCGCGATCATCTTCGGCGGTCGTCGTGCATCTACCACTCCGCTGGTATATCAGTCCTTCGACTGGACACACGGCACCTATATGGGTTCTGCTGTTTCTTCTGAAACAACCGCAGCTGCTACCGGTGCAGTCGGCGTTCTGCGTCACGACCCGATGGCTATGAAGCCGTTCATCGGTTACAACGTAGGTGACTACTGGGCACACTGGCTGGAAATGGGCGAAAAGCTGGGCGACAAGGCTCCGAAGATCTTCAACGTAAACTGGTTCAAGACCGACGATGAAGGCAACTTCCTGTGGCCGGGATTTGGCGACAACATGCGTGTTCTGGACTGGATCATCAAGCGTTGCGAAGGCACTGTAGACGCTGTTGAAACTCCGATCGGCTATGAGCCGAAGGCTGAGGACATCAACGTTGACGGTCTGGTTTACGAGGGCAAGCAGTTCACTTCCGATGACATCGCAGACCTGCTGAAGCTGGATATGGATAAGTGGGAATCTGAGATCACCGAGATGCGTAGATACTATGATGAAGACATCAAGGCTAAGGGCGGCAACATTCCGGCTGCTCTGTACGAACAGCTGGATAAGCTGGAAGACCGCATCAAGAAGGCTGCAAAGTAAGGAACATTTTTTCTGGCATAAAAATAATTGCGTGATTGCATAAAAAGAGGACGTTTCCGTTTCGGCGGAAGCGTCCTTTTTGATTTCAGAGCATGTTCTTGTGCGGGTTGACCTGTACGGAAAAGTGCATCTGCCTTGCGGCAGTTTTCCAGTCGCTCTGTTCCATATCCTTGTAGCACTGGCTCCAGAGGCACGGCTCCACATCGAACACGTCTGCGTGATATTCGGAAACGGTTTCCTGAAATGCCGCCTGACACAGCCTTGTGATCTCCTGTGATGCCGCTTCAAAATCGCCCTCGCCTTCTAGGAAAATGGCGGCGGTGACGTGGAATCCGTCCGGCAGTTTTTCCGCGGAAAGCTGTGTTTTGGCAGACGAAACAGTGTAGCTGCCGCTTTCTGTGGAGAACTGTTCCGGATAATTGTCCCCGCGGAGCCAGCAGAGTCCGGAAACCGCATCTGGAGAAAGGGCAGCGGAGAGGTTCGTTTTGGTTGCAATGGCGGCGGAAAATCCGTTCTCTGTCATCAGGGGAACCAGTGCCGTGCCGGAAGCCGTGTCCCATTCCCGCAGAATGGTGAACAGGTCGGTTTCCGGCAGCTGTCCGGCGTGTTCCGCCTGCCGCAGCTGTTCTACGGTTTTGGTGGTGTCCTCCTGTGCAAGGGTGATGCCGTCGGCGGAACATGCCACTTTGCAGGCGGGGGACAGGCGGTACTGCTGCATTAGATCGTCCAGCTGTTCTCCAAATGCGGGATTTTCATAGGCGATCAGTTCCAGATGCCCCAGAAAAAGTGTCTTTCCTACCGGAACGGCGGCGTTGGCAACTGCCTGAGAAACGGAACTGCCCTTGCCGTAGGCAATCGCTTTTGATTCGTGAAAGTCGTGCAGCAGTACCGTCGGCGTGTCAGGAGATCGCAGTTCGATCGCCTGTAGATATGCCCTGTCCCGCACTTGGGTGGCGGCACAGCCGGTGCAGAGCAGCAGGACTGCCGCAGTCAATCCAGCCGGAAATGCAATGGTGTATTTCATAGGAAACAGTTCCTCCTTTCGGGCGTTGCCAGCAGCAGAACCGGATCAGAACTCCCAGATACCGGAAACAGAAATTTTTGAAGCTGCCCCCGCAATGCCCAGCATAGACAACAGACAGAGGGTACTGGTGTAACGCAGCTTCGGAAAGCACAGCCTTAACAGATGTGCCGCCAGCACGGCGAACAGCGTGATCCGCAGCACGCAGAGCATGACGAATACCAAGATATAAAGGGCATCAGCACGCTGGGTGCTCAGGGGCTGGGAAACGGAAACAATGGCGAAAAACGGGTGGCTGGCTTTTGCCATGCGGCTGCCCAGCACTGCCATGCCCAGCACGGAAAGATAGCTGCCCAGCAGGAACTTTCCCACCCATACCGGCACAATGCTGCGGTAGGTTTTCTTCTCGGAAAAGTCCAGCAGCAGAAACAGAAGCGGCAGTTCGTCTGCGGTGGTCATGCTGCGGAAAAAGCCTTTCCAAATGGTATCGTTGGGGGAGAGTGCCAGATTCTGCGGTTCTGCCTGTGGAATGGCACCAATACACATGATCGCCAGCGTAATCAGCAGGATTCCCAGAATCATGGTGCTGCTGCGGGCAATGGTCTGGATCCCCAGCGATACGGTGTACAGACATACCAGTGCGATCAGTGCCGCCGCCAGAAACTTTTCCGAAAAGGGCAGGGAAATTTCCTGTGAGGTCTGCTGTAACTGGACAAAGGAAGTCCCGCCGCGAAACAGCAGATAGACAATAAAGCACAGGGGCAGAATGCGGTGCCTGCGGGCACATTCGCCAAAACAGAACCCTGTCCGATAGAGCAGCAGTATGGGAATACAGAGCAGCAGCTGTACCGCGGTGGCAATGGCAGCCCCGAAGATGCCCTCAATGGTGAACGGCTCGGTGCGGCAGAGCAGGGGAAAGGCGGCACTGCCCAGCAGAACCGCAAAGATCTGGTTGGAACGGAGTTTATTCATGGTATTCCTCCACGGTGAAACTGCCGGACTGCATCTTGCGGAAGCTGACCCGTGTCAGGGTATCCCGAAAGCCCTTTTTGTACAGCGGGGCAATGGGTGCTGTGATCGGGAAGCCGAAGCTTTCGCCGGCACAGAGATTGAACAGCACGGCTGCTCCCAGCAGACTGATGCCGAACAGCCCCCAGAATCCTGCAATCAGCAGAAACGCCAGCCGCAGCAGGGTGATGCTCTGTGCCAGATCAGGCACGACGAAGCCGGCAATGACGGCAATGGCGGTGACAGTGAGCATGGGGGTGCTGATCAGTCCGGAGGCAACTGCCGCGTCCCCGATGATCAGTCCGGCGACAATGCTCACGGCACCGCCTACGGCTTTGGGCAGCCGCAGACCGGCTTCCCGTATGATCTCGTAGACCAGCAGCACACCGATTGCTTCGGCAGTCAGGGAAATGGGGGCGTTTTCCTCGGCATCTGCCAGAATCAGCAGCAGGGTGCGGTTCAGCAGTTCGGGGTGGTGCAGGGCGATCGCCACATACAACGCCGGCAGCAGCACTGCCACCAGAAAGGCGGCGTACTTGATCCAGCGAACCAGCGTGGCATAGGCAGGACGATAGCAGTAGTCGTCCATAGTCTGGAAGCTTTCGCAGAACAGCTTGGGAATCACCAGTGCGAAAGGCGTGCCGTCGATCAGCAGCCCGACGCGTCCCTCCAGCAGCTTGGCACAGAGCACGTCCGGTCGCTGGGTAGTGCCCACAGTGTCGAACAGACAGCCGCGGCGGTTCTCCAGAAAGGGCTGGAGGTAGCCGGAGGAGAGTATGGACTCCAGTTCCATTTCGTCCAGCCGTGCCTTGATCTGTGCGATCAGGGATTGGGGCACGCGGTCTGCCATGTAGCAAAGGCAAAGGTCTGTCTGGCTTTTGGAACCTTTGACAAACAGTTCCAGTTTCAGCTGCGGGGTTTTCATGCGGCGGCGAAGCAGGGACATATTCACGCGGACAACTTCAATGAAGCCGTCTTTTGCTCCCATGACGTTGTCCTCGCCGGAGGGCTCGCTGACGGAACGCTTGTCGTAGCCCTGTATCCCGAATACCAGTGCAGAATCGGCTCCGTCCAGCACCAGCACGGCAAAGCCGGAGTTCAGAAACCGGAACAGGTCAGCATAAGTGCTTGCCTCTGCACGGTCGATAGAATACAGCTGGTGATTCCGGATAAAGGCGAAAACATTTGCCGCAGTGGGGCATTCCAGCCGGATTGCGGTGATGGGCTTGAGGATCAGTTCCGTCATAGTGGACGTAGACAGCATGCCCTCACAGCAGAGCAGGGCGGCAGGCAGCCCGCTGAGAACAAATTCGTTGACCAGCAGGTCTGACGAACCCTCTGCAATGGTGCGGATCTTGCTGAGGTTGACAGAAAGCTGCGGCGAAATGGTCTGTTGTAATAAAATCTCTGTGTGGTTTTGTTGCATAGGGCAACCTCCCGAATGGATTCACGGCAGGACTGCCGTTCTGTTTTCAGTATGCCGCTTTCTCAAAAAAAGATACAAAATGGATTGCTTTTTTTCCGGAGATGTGCTATAATGAAGTGAATATTTTGTCGAAGAAAGGACGCTTTTATGAAACAACACATTTGGATATACGGGAAAAGGCTGGCGGCAGTACTCACTGGTATCGCCTGCCTTTGTGCGGCGGCGGGCTGCTCCAAGACCAACGAGATCAACGACAGTGCGGCAGTTCCGGCAAACGCACCGGTTTCGGACAGTTCCGCAGACAGCGGTGAAACGCCGTCCGACGACAGCACCGCAGATTCCACCGCAGAAGTCGGCGGTGACACTTCCATTCACGTGGTCGCGGTGGGGGACAATCTGGTACAGCAGTGCGTGTATCAGAGTGCACAAGCACACTCCAATGACGGGACAAGCTATAATTTCGATTATTGCTATGACAACATCAAGCCGCTAATCAACGGTGACCTGAATATCATCAATCAGGAAACGCTGATCTGCGGCGACGGCTTCGAGGTGTCCGGCTCCAATTTCAACTTCAATTCGCCGGTGGAACTGGGGGATGCCGTGGTGGGCATGGGCTTCAATGTTATCACCATGTGCAACAACCACCTGCTGGACAAGGGTGAAAGCGGACTGAACGGCTGCCTGAACTACTGGGATCAGAAGATGCAGCAGTACCCGGATATTCTGGCATGCGGAGTCTATCGGGACTATGTGGACATGCAGCAGCATATCCGCACCAAGGAATTCAACGGAAAAACAGTGGCATTTCTTAGCTACACCGAGAATACCAATGGCTATTCGCTGCCGGACAACTCTGAACTGGAGATCGTGTACACCTCACAGGAGGACATTATCCAGCAGCAGATCGCCGCAGCCAAGGAAATTGCGGACGTGGTAGTGGTGACCTGTCACTGGGGCGTGGAGGATACCTACAACGTTACCGACGGCGTAAAGGCACTGGCACAGAAAATCATTGACTGGGGCGGCGATGTGATTATCGGCACCCACCCGCATGTGGCACAGACAATGGAATATCTGACCCGTCCGGACGGTACGCAGGGCTTTGTGTTCTATTCGCTGGGGAATTTCATTTCTGCCCAGACGGACAACATGAACCTGATCGGGGAACTGGCAGACTTCAACATTGTGGCGAAAGAGGACGGCTCTGTGACCATTGAAGATGTCAAGGTTTCGCCGGTGATCACCCAGTTTGACGACGGGCGGGAATCCAATCTGCGGCTGTATCCTTACAGCATGTATACGGATGAACTGGCTGCCCAGCATGGACTGCCCTATTGTTCGTCCAGTACAGGTCCGTCCTATCAGGTGTGGAGCATGGAGAAAATTCGGGAACTGTTCGACACCTCTGTGCCGGAGCAGTTCCGGAATTACAACTGATAGGGAGAGAGAAAATCTTATGAGAATCATGTGGAAAGGCAAATTTGACGGCAACGAGGAAAATTTACCTCACGGAGAACACAAGCCCAATGCGGTGAAATTCAAGGAAATTGACGACATCAAAAAATTGGGGTTGGTTTTGAACCTGCTTTCCGTGCCGCTTATGATCGTGACATATGCCATTGTGGTGCTCCGCGGCGGCTTTGATGTGATACTGGAACACTTTTGGATATACTGGGCGGGAATTCTGGCGGCAATTGCCTGCCTGATTCCCCATGAGTTTATCCACGCTATGTGCTTCCGGAAAGAGGCGTATATCTACACCAATCTGAAAAACGGTATGCTGTTTGTGGTTGCACCGGAGGATATGAGCAAGAGCCATTTTATTGTGATGAGCCTGATGCCGAACCTGATATTCGGATTTGTGCCGTTCCTGCTGTACCTGATTTTTCCGCAGCTGGGATTTCTGGGTATACTGGGAGCGACTTCCATTCCGATGGGCATCGGGGACTATTACAATATCATCAATGCCCTGACACAGATGCCCAAGGGAGCGAGAACGTATCTCCATGGCTTTCACTCCTACTGGTATCTGCCGGAAGAGCATGCAGAGCAGGCGGAATAATATGTACGGGACGGTGGAAACATCGTCCCGTTTTTTGTGTGCCGTAATCAGCCGAAATATGCCGTGGGATCTACATACACGCCGCTTTTCTGCACTTCCAGATGCAGGTGCGGTTCCAGGGCACTCTCCAAGTCCGGACTGGCACCGGTCACACCGATTTTCTGTCCGGTCTGTACCGTGTCGCCTTCCCGCACTTCCAGCGAGCCGTCCAGACCGCAGTACCGGCTGGTCACGCCGTTGTCGTGGTCAATGGTCACGGTATAGCCCCACAGGGCATCGCTGCACACTTTGCTGACAGTACCGGTATCTATGGCGAAAACGTCTGCACCGGCGGCACAGCTGAGGTCTACGCCGTTGTGTGTCTGCCATGTACCGGTGGTTTCGGACTTGATGAGTTCGCCGTCACTGAACGGGTTCAGGATCGCAAAGTCTGCCAGCGGCGGGGTCAGCTGGTGTACCGGTGCTTCTTCCGGCGGAGCTGTTTCCGGAACTGTTTCTGCTGCGGTGGCTGCTGTTTCTGTTGCCGGTGCAGTGGTGGCTGCCGGCGGGGCAGTGGTTTCTGCGGGCTTCGCCACGTCAGTCTGCACGCCGACAACAGGGGCTTCGTAGGGTTCCGTTTCGGATTCGGCTTCGGTCAGTTCCATCTGTTCGTTCAGGGAATTGAGGTTCTGCTCCAGTGTCTGACTGGTCTGGCGGTACGCAAAGACACAGGCGGCACCGATCATCAGCAGGCTCAGGAAAAGGGCTGTGTAAAATCCGCGGAATCTGGATTTCTGTTTTGTCTGGGTTTTCATCAAAACCACCTCCAGTGCTAGTTTGCACCGGAGGAATTTTTTTATGCAGACAACAGAAAAAATGGGAAAAGTTGCTTTACAGATCGGTTTTTCCTGCGAATAACAGAAATGTATCAAACGTCAGCTTGCAATTGCTGGGAAAATAGGGTATAATAGAAAAGCACTGCACAGAAATGTGCGAATCTGTTAGGGCAATACCGCACAAAGAGCGTCTGGCGACTTTGCACGCCATCTGCTTGCA
>ERZ857693.1964-NODE-1964-length-22522-cov-8.116838_pt1 | contig 22522 bp, 22 predicted proteins | sample MGYA00519765_ERZ857693 | MGnify/ENA primary metagenome ERZ857693 (study PRJEB31778, sample SAMEA3449354) | human gut metagenome | biome: human gut; feature: human-associated habitat; material: faeces | place: United Kingdom | collected 2010/2012 ... | reverse complement strand
TATTTCCTATTTTTATTTTTCAATTTGCTGTGACATATCTATTTTAAATCTACATATTATTAAATATAAATTTAACATATTATAATATTTAGAAAAAACTAGAGAATATCTAAAATAGATATTCTCTAAGTAAAATCTCGTTTTGTAAAAATTACTTTCTACATTTGTAGATTACAATTATATGAAAATATTTTTTTACACTCTTTAGCATATATTCATTTTGTGTTTGAAGAGATTTTTACAAATAATCAAAATTACTGTTATAATTAAAAGTAGTCCAAGTACTATTGCTAAAACTATTACTGCAGCTAATGCTCCAAGTATTGTTGATGCTAACTCTGCTCCAATTATAGCACCTATAACTAAAGCAAATAATGCACCAACTATTGCAGCTATAACTTCTAAGCAATTGCATCTCTTACATTTTGATTTTTTTTCGCAACAATAACCGTATTCTGATTCCATATTTTTCAACTCCATTCAACACTAGGTAGTGTTTAATATATAATATGAATACAAGCATTGTTTTGATACAACTAGTCTCTTCTTTTTTCAAAAATAAATAATTTCTTAATTATCTATTTTTTTAATTTTATTTTATTATTTTACATTTAGCTTTTACAGCATTTTCACCACCATTAACTTTGTAATAGTCAAAAAAAATACTATCCATCTTTTCTTTATCAATACAATTTATATTTGTTATAGGTGAATATAGTACATCATACAATAAATATTCAGAACCTGTTTTATTAAATCCAAGTCTTTTATAGAATTCAACTCTTCTTATTGTAATCGGATTTTCTATACTTTCTTTTTCTATTTCTGCAATTAACCCATTAGTACCAACTATCTTATTTATTAAAACCTGTATTGACTTTGTTCCATAACCTTTATTTTGAAATTCATTAAATATAGCAAAATAATCTATGTAAAATGGATAATCATTGCTTAACTTTTCTAACATAAAAAATCCAATGGTTATATTTTCTAGCTGAATCTTATAAAACTTCTCTATATTTTTCTTATGGGTTTTTTCAATATTTTTCCAATCTCTTTGCTCTTCTTCTGGAAATAATTTAATATATTTATCATATATATTTTTCTTAAATTCGTTTATTGTTATTTCTATTATATCAATCATCTTAAACACCACTTTTTACTTGTAACTATTTAACTATATGTAACATGGTATCACAAAGTTATTGCATTTTCAATCAGGTTGTTGGCATATTTTCAAATTTGATTGTTCATAAACTCGCTTCATCTGCCACAGGCAGCGCTCGTTTATTCATCAGTTAATAGCTTCGCTATAACACCGATAGGTCGTTGGGATATTTTTAAATTTAAGTTGCCAACGACCATACGATTTGAAACTTATCATTTCAGTGCTTAACTAAACGCAATCACTGAAACGATAGTTTCTGCATTTCCTCAATCTCGCTGCTTCGTCCACTGGACGCGCTCGATTTCGTCGCAGTTAAAGCCTCGCGCTCTCCGCGCTCGACAGTTAATATATAATTTATTAAATTTCAAATTGAACAACCAATAAATAAAAATAAGTAGTCTTAAGACTACTTATTTTTATTGGCTCCTTTGCGTAGGACGTATTCGAAAAAACTAACGCAAAAAAGTTACTTATTTCCGTTTCAAATGTAGTTATAGCAATAGTTTACAAGAATGTATACACAAATCGGTGTTTTTGTTCTATAACTATATTTTTAATTTAACATAAAATTTGGGGTTTGGCAATACATATCAACAATTTTTTATCATTTTATTTTACTAAATTCAAATCTCCATTTATAACTATTGGAGAAAAACCTGATATTTCATCATATAGCATTCCTTCTGGAATATCATTATATAAGTAAATTTTCTTATTTTTCATAAAAGCTTCATATATTTCAATAAATGTAGCTCCTCCAATATAGTTTTTCTTTCCATTTTTATCAAAATTTAATGTTAATACTGCATCCATTGTTGCAATTCTTTCTTCACTCATTCTAAACATTCTTGCTTTAAATTCTGCATGTTCTTTTTGCCCTAAATCCCAGCTTTTCTTTTCAGCATCTGGCTCATAATAAGAGTTTGGTAATTCCACTATATGTCCCATTTCTTCTAATTTTTGTTTTATTGGTTCTATGTCCTTATAAAATGCTTTACTACAAATAATTAATATTTTCATTTTTAATAACCTCCATCAACTTTTATTATTTCATCATTTATAAAATCTGCATCATCACTAGCTAAAAATGTAACTACTTTTGCTATTTCACTTGGTTCTGCAAATCTTTTTTTATAAATTCTATTAGTTTCTTCTTCAACTAATTCTTTAGGCAAATCTTTATTCATATCTGTATTTACCCAACCTGGTGCAACACAATTTACATTTATATATGGTGCAAATTGAATTGCTAAATTATGAGTTAAATTAATTAAGCCTGCTTTTGAAGCATCATAATCTATACTTGTTGGAAAAAATGCATCTATTCCATTAGTACTAGATATATTTATTATTTTACCACTTTTACTTTTTAACATTTCTTTTCCAACATATTTACTTACAATAAATGGTGCAATTAAATTTACATTTAGAGTTTTTTTCCAATCTTCTACAGTTCTATCTTCAAATTCTTTATCAATAGCAATACCAGCATTATTTACCAGTACATCTATCTTTCCAAATTCATTTATAATATTTCTTATCATATCTTTAACTTCATTCTCGTTTGAAACATCCGCCTTAATACATAGTGCTTTTATTTCATATTCTTTTTCTAACTCCTGTTTCAAATTTTCCGCTTCTTCATTTTCTTTTATATAATTTATAACAATATTATACCCTTTTTTAGCGAAATCTTCTACTATTGCTTTACCTATTCCTCTTGAGCTACCAGTAACTAATGCAACCTTGTTCATTCTTTTCCTCCAATCTAATTATTTATTTTATTTTTTATATTCTCTATAATACTATCCAATTTGCTTTTTTTATACATTTTTTCTATACTATCTATTTCTAATATATCTCCACTTGTGAAATTATAAAGCTATTCAAAATCAAAATATAAGAACTCTGATATACTCTTAAACCAATTATCAATTGAATTACATATCTCTTGCTGTTCTTCTTCACTCATTTGACCAACAGTAATTAAATATATCTTCTTGCCTTTCAAGTTTTCGCTAGCACAATAAGGATTAAATCTATCCAATACATTCTTTAAAATACCTGTTATTTGATTCATATAAATTGGTGACATTATTATAATATTATCACATTTACTAATTGCATCATAAATTTTATTCATATCATCTTTTAATACACATTGATTTTCTTCATTCTTTTGACATACATTACATCCTATTCAATATTTAATATCCAAATCTTCTAATGAAAGAAAAATGTCATTTTCGTTTCTTAATTTATTCAATAAGTTATAACTATTGTGTTTTCTATTACTTGCACTTATGTATAAATTCATATTTTACCTCCAAAACTTTATTACTTATTCTAGTACATTTCTGGTATAATTTCTTCTTCCCAACTTTTAATTATTTCCAAATAACTATCATTATTAAAATATAATTGCAAATGAGTTTTATCTAATAAATATAACAATAATAGTATACTTTTTGCTGTTTTTACTTTTTCTTCTCTAGAAATATAATCATAGAAATTTATAGTTCTTGTATTATCATATGTATGGCTTTCATTATTTAATATAAGTCTATACATAAAATTATTATAATATTGTCTTTGATTTTCCTTTTCTAGTTTATCCAATATTTTATCATTTCTTGTTAATTCTTCTATACCTTTATTATAGTTAAATGTTGAATACGATTCTAAAAGTTTTCTCATAGTATTACCAATTGTGTCATCTAATTCATTTTCAATATTATAATTATCAATCATCGCATAATTATATATCTCATTTAGCATCTTTTGATAATCATTTCTAGATTTATATTTAAAGTCATATAATTGATTATTTTGTAACTCAAATAATATATAATCAGATTTAATATCTGAACATGCTTTTCCAAAATTCAACATAGTTTCTAGACTATGCGTAAAATTAATTATTTTACTCTCGCTATTATTTTTCATAATTTTGTCAAACATCATTCTAAAAAATGTATATAATCCTACTTTATTTTCCATATCAAAGCTTGAAATAGGATCATCTAATATAATTAAGCAAGGAGCTCTAAACTCGTCTTTTTCATTTGTATTTTCGAGTATTTTGGTGAAGAAATAGCATAAAGCAATAATATTTCTTTCTCCTGTTGATAAATCTTTTGGCTTTATATCTTTATTATGAGACTTAACTATATATATATCTTGATTATTATCATATTCTATTTTTAATTTATCTTTAGTTAAAAAAATATATTCTAAGAATAGATTTATTTTATCATTTGCAATTTTTACATTTTGTTTATCACTTTGCAATTTTAATATTTCATTATAATTTTTATCTAGTTCTTCTTTATTAGTCTTAATATCTAATAGTAATTTCTTATATAAATTTTCTTGAATTTCTAAAGATTTATAATCATCTAGTATTTCATACCAGGAAATCTTCAAATTTAAGTTATCTAATTGTTTCTTATTTTCTGTTTTGTCATCAATCGATTTGTTAAATTTTATTCTTTTATCTTCTAATTTTTTTATAATCTCATTTAATGAATTTTCTAATTCTACTATATTAGTAGAAATTTCTTTGATAGGATTATAAATATTATCTATTTTTTCGTCTATTTTAGGGATAATATATATATTTATTTGTTCATTAATCTTTGCAATTATATTATTTGCTTCTAATACTAATTTTTCATCTAATGCATTTAAATCTTCGTCTAATTCTTCTAAAACAATGTATTTGGCTTTTAGTTCTTCTAATTCTTGTTTATGTTCTTCGACATCTTTATTTAAAATTTTACTTATACTTTTAACAATATCATCCTTTATTGTTGTAATATCTTGAAAACAGTATGGACAAAATTGTATATCATTTTTAGAAAATTCTGTTCTAACAGTTTCATAAAATTTTTGTTCTCCGTTTTCTATTTTTGATAATATTAATTTTTCTCTTTCTGTAAATTCAGCAATTTCAATCTTTTTTTCTAATAATTTTTTCAAACCGACATTATTCTTAGTAAATTTATCTATTATATCAATCGATTTGTTAATTTTCGTAGCATTATTATTTGTTTTTGTATATATATTCAATAATTCCTTATATTCTTTTTGTAATTCTTCTTTTGTTTTTTCTTCGTCCTTATTGTTGGTTATACTTTTTATCATAGAATCATATTGAACTGTAGAATTTCTAATATTACCTTTTATATCTTTATCTCTAGAAGCCCATTTACTTTTTAAAGTATGTTCAATAGTTGCTTTTAAATGTTTTGGACTGCACACATCATTTTGGTTCTCAAATTTTTCTTTTTCTATATTTAATCTTTGTTGTTCTTTATCTAATATTTTCCTCTTATCGTTTAATAAATCTATCTGGTCATCTAAGTCTTTTTGTTCTCCTAACATTATTATTGTTTTCATTCCTGATTCTGATGTTTTTACATTTGCATCAATAAATTCTTCATTATATAAGTATATTTTATCAGCATCTTCACGCAATAATTCATTGTTTTGAATATTTTTAAATTTGACAATTATATTTTCATAATTAGACTTGATACCTTTGGAAATTGTCGACTTTCCCGTTCCGTTTTTTCCATAAATATTACATATTCTAGGTGCTTTTTTATTATTTGGAAAAAATTCTAGTTCTGTATTATTAAATATATTGCCACTTATAATTATTTTACTAAATTCACTAATTTTCATACATTGAATCATTCCTTAATACTATCTTTATCTTTCTGATTTAATCTTTTCTCTAGTGTTTCTATACTTGGTAAGTTATTTGCTAAATACTCTGGTATCTCTTGTAAATACTTATATTCTGCTACTCCTATTGGTTTATTTATATCTTTCAAAGCTAATTCAGCTGTTAACTTGTGTTCATCTCTGCATAATAAGATTCCTATTGTTGGATTGTCATCTTCCTTCTTTAATAACATATCTACCGCATTTAAATAGAAATTTAACTTACCTGCAAACTCTGGTATAAATTTAACTGTTTTTAATTCTACTACAACATAGCATTTCAAGTTTAAATTGTAAAATAGTAAATCTATATAATAATCTTCTCCTTCAATTTCTAAATGGTATTGTCTTCCAACAAATGCAAAACCATTTCCAAATTCTAAAAGTAAGTCAGTAATATTAGAAACCAATGCATCTTCTATATCTTTTTCTAGCACATCTTTTCCATATCCCTGAATATCAAAAATATATGGATCTTTTAACATTTCCAATGCTCTTTTTCCAAGTTCTGTAGGTAATGTTTCTTTGTAATTGCTTATTTTATTATCTAATAATGCTTGTCTATTATATAAATCTGTTCCAATTTGATGTTCTAATATCGTTCTTGACCATAAATTTTCTAATGTCTTTTCGGCATACCATAATCTTTCTTGTTCATCTTTTATTTTATCCATAATTGTAGTTATTGTAGTCCATGGTAATTTTGCAACATGATGTTGCAAAATTGAATCATATTCAAATTCTTTTGCAAATTTTTTCATATATCTTAAATTTCTCGCCGATAAACCTTGCATATCTGGAAATTCTAATTTTAAATCTTTTGCCAAAGTATCTATAAAACTATTTCCATACTTTGTATTTTTTATTAATCCTCTTCCAATTCTATGATACATTAGTACAACTTCGTTGTTAGCTTGTGTTAATACTTTTCTTCGTGTTGTAATTATATCATTTTTTATTTCATTCAAAAATTTAAAATACTCATCATCGTTGATAATATTTGTTAAATCTTCCACAATTTTCCTCCCTTTTGAATTTTGCAACATCATGCTGCAAAATTCATATTTTACTTATTTATACCATAAAATTAATATAAATACAATTGTTTCCAGAATATTCATTTTTAAAAATTATAAAAAGGCTGTTACTTTTATACATAACAACCTTTTATACTTTATCTGCCTATATATTTATCTTTTCTCTTTGTTTTTGCAATATCTTCTTGCTCTCTTTTCATTTGCTGTTCAATTTTTATAACTTCTTTAACCTTTGGTGTATCTTCTAAAATCCAATTTGCTATTTTTAGATTTTTTCTATATTTATTTAAAATAGTAGTACATTCATCTCTCTTTGCTTTATATTCCTCTATTAAGGTATTTTCTTTGCAATTTCTTAACTTATTTCTATATTTTTGTCTTAAATTAGTAACACCTTCAATATCCTTTTCAGTTTGTAAAATATATTTTTTTACATCTTCTGTTGTTTTTAATTTTTCTGTTACAATAAGTCTAGTTTCATTAGAATAACGTTCCATTTTTCTAACTTCTCGTCTCATTTCTGGAGATAATGTTTTATAATTTTCTCTTTTAGGAATTAAACCTAATAAATGAAATAGTATTAGAAAAATTGCATCAATTCCACTTACTTTGCTGATGTCTTTGAATTTGCCTTTAAATCTATAAACAGTATACTGCTTATATTTCTTTTTAGGTTTTACTAATTTATAATATTCATCTTGCACATAACATGGATTTTGGAATAGCCTTGCAACAATATTTTGTGGTAAATACTTTTCTCCTAATTGATACATTCTTACTGCTTTTTTATCATTTATTGAGCGAATTGTAGGATACTTTCTGTTGCTATCATCATTTATAATATAGCCTTTTTTATACATTGCCTTTTTAAATTGTGCATAACTCACACATATTCTCATTATTTCATCCATAGCTTGTCTCATTAGGTTATACTTCGTAGGCTCTCCTCTTTTTTCTGCAAAATATATACTTCTTGGTGTTTTTCCCTTTGGATTTTCTATAACTATTAGATCATTTTCTCTACATAGTCTGTCTGAAATTTCTCTAAATTTATAATATGCACCTTTATTGCAATTAAATTTCTTTCCTGTAAACATATTAACCGAATTTACTACAAAATGGTTATGGTATGTGCCAGTATCGAGGTGTGTTGCAACTACCACTTGATATTCACTCCACATTTTTTCAGCAAGTTCTACTCCAATTTTGTGTGCTAATTCTGCTGTTGCTTCTCCTGTTTTAAAACTTTGATATGCGTGATATGCAACATTTCCTGTTGTTTTATCAAATCTATTTTGTACTATTTTCATTTTCTCATAGATTGTTTTTGCTTTACAATTTACTCCAGTTACATACATAGTTTTTTCGTTTTTATCAATAGTTTTCTCATCATTTTCTGCATATTTTAATACTTGTTTTAAATCTGTAAACATTGTCTTTTCTGGATTTTTGGCATAACTTATTACTCGAGAAATACTATCTTTAATTGCCCATATTTTCGTTGTTGCCACTGTCATCATCTCCATTTTTATAATTATAAATGTCTAAAAATCACTTTGCATTTTTGTTATTTTATCTTTTATTTCTTCATCACTCATATAAGGAAATTCATTTTTTAGTTCAATAATTCCATTGTAGACTTTACGAAGTTCTTCATCTGGTATTGAACAAATCTCCTTTTGTAATCCAGACTTTCTCAAATAAGATGACAAATTCAAGTTGCTCTTTTTAGCATTTCTTTGTAGTTTTTTCTTCTTATTTTCACTCACTCTAACATTAATTCCTATTGTTCTATTTCCCATAATTTTTCACTTCCTCTTTGATAAATTTTCGCTCTATTTTTTGTAAAAACTTTCTTAAAAATTTTTAGTCTATTTTTCTAATTTTCTCATTTCATAAGGTAGGGGTTATAGGGGATAAAAGTCCCCTTTCAGCGTAAGCTGTCGGTTTTGTGGCAATACAAAACCTATGCTCGCTACACTTATGGACATTAAATTTGGCAATACATTTATCTGTTTGCTCCTACCTGTGATTTGTTATACATATATTAGTTCTTTTAGTATAATTTCTTCTGCCGTACTTTTAAAATTATTCATCATACTAACCCAATATAATTGGTCTGTATTTTTCATTTCTTCTGTTATATTATTTTGCTTTTTTAATTGTTCAATTATAAGATTAATTCTATTATCTGCTGTTTCTTGAATCTCTTTTAGATGCTTATTCAAAGTTCCTTTTGTAAACATTATCATATATTCTGCTTTCTTATTTTCTTTTAAAAATTTTAGTCTCATTCTTCCATATTTGTTTAGCATAATTTTTTCTTCTTTCTCCAAAACTAAATTGGGCATATAATAATCTTCAACCTTTGTATATTCAATCCCATATTTATTTTCAACTTTGTTTTCTTTTACTTCTTTATTTTCCATTTTCAATTCCTCCATTTATTAAAATTTTTCAACTAACTTTTTCTCGTTCTTTTACTCTAATTTCTCCAACAATTCTATTTGCTTTTTCTGTGGATATTTTTTATCATCTGTTACTAATTCTACTAATTTAAAAAGTTTTTCTCCATTATCGTTTGTTTCATCTATTGTAAGATATTTTTTCTGGTAGCCTTTCTTTTTTTCATCTAGTCTTGCTACTTCATAATAAGATACTTCGTAATAATCATTTAATCTTTTAATATATTCGTCTAATTCCTTCTTGTCCATCATAACTGTTGTCCTGACATCTTTATCTTTTTCATCTGCAATAGTCATATCAAACATTCCATATTGCATTAACTGGTATATCTGGTTGATAAATGTTTTTCTTAATTTTAAATTAACTAACTTGTAATTTCCTTTGCTATCTTTTTCAACTGTAATACTTTCTAAAAACTTTGAAATAAATTCTTGTTTTTCTTCTTTATTTTTGTTTTTCCACTCTGACATTAGCATATCGTAGAATTTATTAGAACGGATTAGCTTTTTTTTCTACATCTCTATCTGCCATTAAGTACTGTGGGCTAAAACTTTGTTTATTCAAATCAATAGTTTCTATTCGTTTTTGTTCTAATAACTCTAACTTTTCGTCAATAGCTTTATATTCTTTTGAAAATTCTTCTACATCAACGATTTCTTTTAAATAGGCTTCCTTTATTCTATTTTTTTGGTTTCTTAATGTGTTTATTTCTTTATCGAGTTTATCTGTGTTTTTTTCTTTTTTGTCTGCTAAAACAGGGTAGAAATACTTTTTTACTGTCATATCATATTCTATTAAATCCATTATCATTGGCATAACTTGTTCTTCTATTAAATCTTCGCGGAGATAGAGCTTACAGTCTGAACAATGATAATACATATATTTTTTCTTCTTACCACCTGTTCCTTTACTGCTCATCAACTTGCCACATTTAGGGCATTTCATTTTTTGCATAAAGATATAAACTCTATCTCTACAATATGCTCTCTGATTTTTTTCTTTTTGTATTTGCACATCTTCAAACATTGCTCTTGTTATAATAGGCTCTACTACGTTAGGATATATTACAGGCTCTTTTCCTTGTTCTTTTGCTACTCTTTTAAATCTTTCATAATCTCCTACATAGATTTTGTTATTGATTATTTTTTCTATGGTAGAATCGTCCCATTTTTTAGGCTCTAAAACTTTTTCTTCATTTAGAATATTGGCTATTGTTTGATAGCTTTTACCTTGTAAATATAGATTAAATATTCTAATAATAACATCTTTTGTAGTTTCATCAATTACCATTTTCTTTGACTCATTTCTTTTGTAACCTAGCGGGCAAGTTCCTGGAATATGTCCAGACTTTATTGCTCCTGTTAAACCAAATTTTGTTCTTTCACTAACTATTTCAATTTCTAGCTGAGATAAAACTGTCAACATTCTTACAAAAAATCTTCCATTAGCGGTCGAGGTATTTACATCGTCCCTATCGCATACCAAATAGCAATGATGTTCTTCTAGTTCTGAAATTAGAACTTCTAAATCTCTTACAGACCTTGTAACTCTATCTAGTTTATAGGCTACAATATAGTTGATTTTACCTGCTCTCATATCTTCTAGCATTTGCTGAAATGCTGGTCTACCTGACATATTCTTTGAACTAATTCCTGCATCTTTGTAAACTTTATAGATTTTATAATCTTTATACTTACAAAGTTGTTTTAATTTTTCCTCCTGTTCTCCTAAACTAAATCCCTCACGTACTTGATCTTCTGTGCTAACACGAATATAAATTCCCGCTACTTTCCTTTCTTCGTTCATTTTTACATATCCTCCTTCCAAATTTTTATGAATAGAAAGGCAACAAAAAAGTGCCACATAGCATAGTTTTAGCTATTAGCACTTTTAGAGTTTTTATATTTATTATTACTATCTCTTTAATTTTCTTATAATAACACAAATAAACCAATATAGTATAATTTTTTAAAAACTCTAAAATGCTTTGCCGTTCTATGTTATGTATTTCCGCTGATATGTTCTTGTAATTTGGATAACGGATACTTTGTACTTAAATCATTTACATAGAAATAATCGTGTTCATTAAAGAATAGGTACAAGCTATCTTTAATAATTACTCTATGGGGCTCTACATACGCTAAATTGGTATGCTCAATAATTCTTAGACAACCATTTATTATTTGTGGCTGTTCCTTTCCTTTAAATTTTAAACGGCACGCCCATTCGATTTTAGAGAGTAATTCTTTACTCATATTGATTTCTTGTTTAATTATATGTAACATAATACCACAAAAACCTCCTTTTTTCAATATTTTTGGTCAAAAAAAGACCGTTTCTTTTGAAACGGTTTAAGTTTTTGTGTTCATCAAACTTTTTGATAGTCTTAAAATTAAGTTATATCAAGGCTTTCAAAAAGTTCGACGAAAACTCTTATTGGCTCTCCATGTTGGACTCGAACCAACGACCTATCGGTTAACAGCCGAGCGCTCTACCAACTGAGCTAATGGAGAATATTTTTAAAACTGAAGTTATTATAGTACACATTATACCAAAGTGCAATAGTTTTTATACAAAAAATTAAATTTTTTTATTGCATACGAAAAAGCGAAGATTTTACTTATATGACAAGTCTAATATACTTTGGTGTGTGCATATTTGCAAAGCGACTTTTCTTATATTACTTGATAAAATATACAAATAACTGTACAATAAAGAAGATGATTTGATAAGGAGAGTTATACTTTGGAGATTAAAGGAAGAATTAGAGATATTATTTATCATAATGAAATAAATAGCTATACAATTGCAACATTTGAAACAGATGAAGAGGAAACTACCGTTGTGGGTTATCTTCCTTTTATCGAGAAAGGCGATAGTTTAAAAATAACTGGTAATTTTGTTGAACATCCTGAATATGGTAGACAATTAAAAATTGAGACTTTTGAAAAGTTAATGCCAGAAGATTTAGATTCAATAGAAAATTATTTGGCAAATGGAAAATTCAAAGGGATAGGTCCTGCAACGGCTAAAAAAATGGTTAATACTTTTGGCAAAGATGTAATAAATATTATTAAATTTGAACCTGAAAAGTTATCTTGTATAAAAGGAATTACTGAGGAAAAGGCAATTGAAATTTCGCAAAGCTTTAATGAAAATTGGGAAGTATGGCAAATTGTTAGTTATTTAGAAAAATTTGGAATTGGCCCACAAAGTGCAGAAGGAATATACAAAAGACTAGGTCCAAATACAATAACGACAATAGAAGAAAATCCATATATTTTAATAGATTTGACAGTTAGGGTTAACTTTGCACAAATAGACCAGATTGCTATAAAAATGGGAATGGATTTAGAAAATGATAAACGTATTAGAAGCGGTATAAAATATGCACTTAAATTATCTACTAATAATGGACATTGTGCAGTATTATATGAAAATTTGATTCAGTTTGTAAAAGATTTACTAAATGTTTCAGAATCGATGATAGAAAACAATATCATATTTTTGAAAACAAAAAATGAAATTGTATTAGAAGATAGAGAAAACCAGGAGTGGGTATATTTATATAATTATTACATGGCTGAAAAAAATGTTGCTGAAAGTTTGATAACTTTAGATAATTATTTAAATGTAAAGAAAATTAGTAATTTTGAAAAGAAATTAAAGAAAATTGAGAAACATTCTGATTTAGAATTATCTGAAAAACAAAGAGAAGCGGTAATTGCAGTTCAAGAGCATAATGTTTGTGTAATTACTGGTGGACCGGGTACAGGAAAAACTACTATAATAAAAACAATAATTGAAATGTATAAACAAGAGGAAAAAAAGGTTGTACTTTGCGCACCTACTGGAAGAGCTGCTAAAAGAATGAGTGAAGCTACTGGAGAAGAAGCTAAAACTTTGCATAGATTATTAGAGATTGGAAAAACAAGCTCAGATGAGTTACAAAATATAGATCCAAATGTAGAAGTTGCACCATTAGACGCAGATGTGATTATTGTTGATGAAGTATCAATGGTTGATATATTTTTAATGAATTATTTATTACAAGCAATTTATAAAGGAACTAAGCTTGTATTAGTTGGAGATAGTAATCAATTACCATCAGTTGGACCAGGAAATGTATTAAAAGATATTATACAATCTGAAAGACTTACTACAATTACATTGAACAAAATTTTTAGACAAGCAGCTAAAAGCAAAATTATTTTAAATAGTCATAAGGTAAATGAAGGCATTAGTATTTTTAGTAAAGATGAACAAAATGAAAATGAAGAATTAATAGAAGATTTTTTCTTTATAAATGAAACTAATAAATTAAAGGTGTTAGAGAATGTAATTTCACTATGCACGGGAAGATTGGAAAGGTATGGAAACTATACTTTTGCCCAAAACATACAAGTAATTAGTCCAACTAAAAAAGGAGAGCTTGGAACTAAAGAATTAAATAAAAGTTTGCAACAAGCTATAAACCCAGAATCAGAAGAAAAAAACGAAAGAAAGTATATAGATTCCGTGTTCCGTGAAGGTGATAGAATAATGCAAATAAAAAATAATTATGATATTTATTGGGAGAAAAGAGAACCTACACTTGAAATGGGGAAAGGAGTATTTAATGGAGAATATGGAACAATACTAAATATAGATGAAGTAGAGAAAAAGGTAAAAATTAAGTTTGATGACGATAAATTAGTATGGTATAACTTTGATGAACTTGAGCAAATAGAACATTCATACTGCATTACTGTGCATAAGGCTCAACGGAAGCGAGTTTGATGTAGTTATTATGCCAATTGTACAAGCTGCACCAATGCTACTTACTCGTACATTACTATACACTGCAATGACAAGAGCAAAAAAATTACTTATTTTAATTGGAAATCCTAATATTATAGAATTTATGACGCAAAATGCAGATAGTAGAAAAAGAAATACAGGCTTAGAATTTAAATTAAGAAATCTATAGTTCTATATTGACTTATATATTAATATAATATAAACTATTACCATAGGGGGTACAAAAATACCGTAAGAAGGAGGTGAGCCCCTATGCAAGAAGAGTTGTTATTAGAAATACTTAATGTAGTTAAAAGATCAGAAACAGAAAATAAAAAAGCAATAAAAGAACTAAAAAACGATTTAAAAGAATTTAAAGAAGAAACAAGAACAGCAATAAATGGACTAGAAGAAAAAGTAGATAAACTAGAAACAAAATTCGATAGACTAGAAGGAAAAGTAGATAAACTAGAAACAAAATTCGATGGACTAGAAGAAAAAGCAGATAAGCTAGATGTAAAAACAGATAGAATTGAAAAACACATTGTAGATGAAATGAATGATACTTCACAAATGATGGATATTTTATTTGGACAAACAAGCAAAATAACAAACTATTTAGATTTAACATGGGACATAAAACAAATTAATTAATAATTATATATTGGGGGCAATATTTTAGGAGGTTTATATGAACTTTTTAGATGATTTGCTCTTTTTTATTTATCCAAAGTCTTGTGGAATATGTAAGAAAATTGAAAACAATTTTTTATGTGAAAAGTGTGAAAGAAAATTGAAAACGTCGGAATTATTTGTTAATCAAATTATAGATTACGAAAAAGATAGAACAAAATATTTTGATGAACATGCTTTTGTCTTTAAGTATGATTCAATAATAAGAGATAAAATAATTCAATATAAATTTAATAATAAAGCATACTTGAGCAAGATGTTTTTTGAATTTTTTGTGAAAAATAAAAAAATATGTGGATTTTTAAAAAAATATGATATAATAATTCCAGTTCCTATGACATATAAAAAAATAAAAGAAAGAGGATATAACCAAACACAATTGATAGCAAGGTTAATAACTGAAAACATTGAATCATTGGCACTAAAAGAAGATATATTAATAAAATATAAAGAAAATAATACACAAAGTAAATTGACAAAACAGCAAAGAGTTGAAAATGTTAAGGATGTATATAAACTAAGAAATAATAAAATAATAAAAGGAAAGAATGTTTTGATTTTTGATGATGTGTATACTACAGGAGCAACTTGTAATGAATGCGCAAAAACATTAAAAAAGGCTAATACCAATAAAATTGGCGTTATGACTATTGCTAAAGACTATAATAAAACACAAAAAATAGATTAAGAAAGGATTGAAATAGATGGAAGACTTAGTAGAAAGCATTTTGGACTATATTAGAGCAGAATATACAGACTATGCAATTATGATTAATGGTGAATGGGGAAGCGGAAAAACATACTTTTGGAATCATAAAATAAAGCCTAAAATTGAGGCAATGCAAGTAAATGGAAAAAGACTTACACCTATATATATGTCTTTGTATGGAATATCAAATTTGGAAGAAATAAGTAAGAAAATATTTATTGAAACTACTCAATTGATGAATAAAAATTTGAAAAAATTTATGAATTCTAATGGGTCAGGAAGTATACCTGAATATGCTAAAACAGGGCTAGACATGGCGAATTTTTTTGGTGTTACACAAAATGGAGATAGAGTAGATTATGCACAGTTCTTTTCAACAGATGATAAAGTACTTTGCTTTGATGACTTGGAAAGAGCCAATGTAGACGTTATTGACATTTTAGGATATATTAATAACTTTGTTGAACATGATAATATAAAAACTATAATCATTTGTAATGAAAAAGAATTATCAACAAAATTAAAAAACAGTAATTTGGAAATGAAAACATTTATTGCCACTTATTTATTGGATAAAGAAAATAAATTAAATATAAAAACAGATAAGCCAATGGTTGAAAGAATACGAGATACTATTGAATATGTTTTTGATAAGGCAAATGATTATGAAAGAATAAAGGAAAAACTTGTTGGAGAAACATTTGAGTATGCTCCAGAATTTAATTATATCATTAACGGACTTTTAATGAGATACGAAAATGATGCTGATTTAATAAGATTCCTGAGAGAAAATACAAATTTAATTACTTCTACATTTAATAAAAGTGGAACCAGAAACTTACGTATTTTAAAGCATGCGTTAAACAATTTTAAAAAGATATTTGATGCAGTTACAAAATCATATCCAAATACAAATCATAGAGTATTACAAACAATGCTGATATTTACAATTGCTATATCTTTTGAAATTAAAGCTGGAAAAATTACTAAAGACAAATTTGTAAATATTAATAGTAATGAAGAATACAAATCAGTCTTAGTATCTTCAAGGGTATTTATGGATAATAGACAATTCTATATTAAAGAATTTGATAATAACTACTATTATAACTTTAAAGCAGAATATCGTTTCTTTAAATTTATCGAAAAATATGTACGTACTCGTATTTTTGATATGAAAATATTTAAAGAAAACATGGAAGTAATACGTGATACTGTGGATACAAAACAATTACCTGGATACAAAAGACTTCTTACAGAAGAATACTGGAAAATACCAGATGATCAATTTGATACTGTTATAGATGAAACTGTAGACTATGTAAAAAATGGAAAAATAGAAATAATACAAATTGTAAAACTATTCTCATACTTTGCTTATTTTATAAAAAAGAACTTGATTGATTATGACATGAGAACAATAAAATCAGTATTTTTTAATGGAATGAATATTTCATCTTTAACTTCTACATACTGTGATAATGTAGAAGAAGAACTATCACAGGTAGCTATAGAAGATGAATTTGAACCAGATATGGAGGAAATATTAAAACATTTTAATGAAATAAATATGCAATTAAAAACAAAAATGTATAATGAAAAAGCAGAAGAGATATTTAAATATATTCCAATGAAAATGGAAATGTTTTATGATAAGTTTGATAAAGAATGTATGAATATACCAATATTTAAATATTATGACGCATTTCAAACATTCCAAAGAATTTCATGTGCAAGCAATGAAGATATTGTAACTATAAAAGAAAAATTATCTGATAGAGCAAAAAGGTTTAAAGAAGATATTTCAGAAGAAATGCCCAATATTAAAAAACTAAAACATATTATAGATGATTATATTGATGGTAAACTTCCAAGTATAAAAATAGTATTATTACAAGATTTCTCTAACGAATTGGGAAACATATTAAAAAGTTATGAACCTGAAAAAAGAGATATTTTAAATATTGACAAAAAAGAATCTGTGTAACCTGAATTAAAAAATGTATAAAAATTTCCTTTTAAAGCAATACTAAGAATAATTAAAAATTTTTGTATTGAAAAAGCAAAAGCTTTAAATTTAAAAGGAGGTAGTGTTTTGAAAGCAACGGGCGTAGTTAGACGAATTGATGATTTGGGTAGGGTTGTTATTCCAAAAGAAATTAGAAAAACTTTGAGAATAAAAGAGGGAGATCCACTTGAAATATTTACGGATAAAGAAGGAGAAGTTATTTTAAAAAAATATTCTCCAATAGGTGAATTAACTGAATTTGCAACAGGATATGCAGAAACATTAGCAAAAACAACAGGACATATAGCTTGTATTACAGACAAAGACACTGTGATTGCAGTATCTGGTGGAGCAAAGAAGGAATTACTAGAGCAAAATATAAGTACAGAATTAGAAAAATTGATGGATGACAAAGAAAAATATACAAGTAAGGAAAATAATGACTTAGCTATACCAATTACTAAAAACGAAAATAAAGAAAGAAGATATAATTCACAAGTTGTATATCCAATTATTTCAGATGGAGATGTAATTGGAACTGTAATATTATTATCAAAAGATAATAATACAAAGATGAGTGAGGTAGAGCAAAAAGTTGCTCAATCGGCAGCTAGTTTCTTAGGAAGCCAAATGGAAATATAATGTAATTATACTGTAATGTTTTTGTAACAAAAACGTAACATAAAAAAGCTTGATTATTTAATGGTTTTATAGTATAAATAATATGAAAAAAGTAATATATGAGGTTCACAAAGGAGGAATAACAATGGAAGAGTTAAATAATAATGAAGTAAGAACTGAAGTTCCAGCTGAAATCAATACTTGGACAAAAATTAAAAACTTCTTATTTCAAGAAGTAACATTTGAATTAACACCAAGACAAGAAAAAGTATTCAAAGAAGTACATGACTTCTGGCATCAAGAACTTAACCATGATTTTTGGTTCCAAGAGATTGAAATTATAGACAACATTACATTGTAGTAATTATAAATAAAAACTTATTGACAATACTCAATAAGTTTTTATTTATTTTTTGACGAAAATTTACCTAAGAATACTTGAAAAGTATTCTTTTTTGATATAAAATTACATTGTTTAGGATATACTAAATATATTAAAATAAAATAAGATGTAAAGAACATCTAAAAGGAGGAAATTTATGTCAATAAAATTAGGAATTAATGGTTTCGGAAGAATCGGAAATTTATCATTACAAGCAGCACTAAATAAAGAAAATGTTGAGGTTGTTGCAATAAATGATCCATTTATAACAGCTGATTATATGGCATATATGATGAAATATGACACAATACATGGAAAATTTGAAGGAGAAGTTTACGAAAAAGATGGAAAACTAGTAGTAAATGGAAAAGAAATAAGTGTATATAATGAAATAGATCCTAAAAACATACCATGGGGAGAAGTTGGAGCTGAATATATATTAGAATGTTCAGGAGTATTTACTACTACTGAAAAAGCAAATGCACACTTAGAAGCTGGTGCAAAAAAAGTTATTATATCTGCACCATCTAAAGATGCACCAATGTTTGTTATGGGAGTAAACAATGAAACATATACACCAGACATGAACATTATCTCAAATGCATCATGTACAACAAACTGTCTAGCACCACTTGCTAAAATTATAAATGATAACTTTGGAATTAAAGACGGATTAATGACAACAGTTCATAGTATTACAGCTACTCAAAAAACAGTTGATGGAGCTTCTAAAAAAGACTGGAGAGGTGGAAGAGCAGCAAGTTATAATATTATTCCATCATCAACAGGTGCTGCTAAAGCAGTTGGAAAAGTAATTCCTACATTAAATGGAAAATTAACAGGTATGTCATTCAGAGTACCAACAGTTGATGTTTCAGTTGTAGATTTAACATGTAACTTAGAAAAACCTGCTTCTTATGAAGAAATATGCGAAGCTGTAAAAAGAGCATCTGAAAATGAAATGAAAGGTATTGTAGAATATGTATCAGACCCTGTAGTATCTTCAGACTTTATACATGATGAACATACATGTATTTTTGATAGTACAGCAGGAATTGCATTAACAGATAGCTTTGTAAAATTAGTAGCATGGTATGACAATGAATGGGGATATTCAAACAAATTAGTTGATCTTGTTATATATATTGCTAATAAATAATTTAAAAATAGTAGTAATATGGTACTAATATCCATATTACTACTATAAATCATGTTTGAAAATTTAATATAGAAGGTGAAAAAATGGAGAAAAAAACAGTACGTGATATAGATGTAAAAGGAAAGAAGGTATTAGTACGTTGTGATTTTAACGTTCCAATAAAGGATGGAGAAATTGCAGATGATACAAGAATTAGAGCAGCACTTCCTACAATAAAATATTTATTAGAGAATGGTGCTAAAGTAGTACTTTGTTCACATTTAGGAAGACCAAAGGGAGAAGTTAATGAAAAATACTCATTGACACCTGTTGCAAAAAAATTATCACAAGAATTAGGAAAAGAAGTAAAATGTGCAGAAGACGTAACTGGCCCAAGTGCAAAAGACATGGCAAATAGATTACAAGAAGGAGAAGCAGGGCTTCTTGAAAATGTTCGTTTTGATCCTAGAGAAGAGCAAAATGATGATAGCTTAGCTATCGAACTATCTGAATTAATTGGAAATGATGGAGTGTATGTTAATGATGCGTTTGGAACAGCTCATAGAGCACATGCATCAACAGAAGGAGTGGCACATCATGTAGATGAAGCTGTTGCAGGACTTTTAATGGAAAGAGAAATTGAAAAATTAGGTGCAGTACTTGAAAATCCAGAAAAACCATTTGTAGCAATTTTGGGAGGAGCAAAAGTATCTGATAAAATTGGAGTTATTGAAAATTTAATGGATAAAGTTCAAACAATAGAGATTGGCGGAGCAATGGCAAATACATTTTTAAAAGCAAAAGGATACGACATAGGCTCATCTAAATATGAAGCAGATAAAATTGAAGTTGCTAAGGAAATTATGAAAAAGGCTTTTGAAAAATGTGTTGAAATAGTACTTCCAAAAGATGTACGTGTTGCAAAAATACCAGAAGGTACAGAGTTGACACCAGAACTAATTGAAAACTCAGAACATAAAAAAGCAAAATTGCTTACAGAAAAAGAAGTTGAAGAAGGAAAAGGAGAAAGCTTAGAAGGATGGCAAATATTAGATGTAGGAGATACTACATTAACATATTTTGCTGATAGACTTGAAGGTGCAAAAACTGTTGTGTGGAATGGCCCTTTGGGATATACAGAGGTACCAGAATTTGCACAAGGAACACAAAAAATTGCAACATTTATCTCTCATACTAATGCTAAATGCGTAATTGGAGGAGGAGATTCAGTTGCAGCTATACAAAAAATTAAGAAAGCTGCAAAACAAAATGGTGCAGATGTAAAACAACAATTTAGTAATATATACTTGTCAACAGGAGGAGGAGCTTCACTAGAATTCTTAGAAGGTAAGACATTACCTGGAATTGCAGCATTAAATAATAATACAAAGCAACAAAATAGAGCACAAGAAAGTGGAACTCTTAAAAGTGTTGAACAACAAATTACAGACTAGGAAAGGCGGAAACAAAATGAGGAGAAAAGTTGTTGCTGGAAATTGGAAAATGAATATGCTTCCTAATGAAGCAATTGATTTTATTGAAAAATTAACACCAGTTGCAAAAAACTCAAAAGCTGAAGTTATATTATGTATGCCATATACCGATTTAATGTATGGATTACTAACTGCACAAGATACCAATATAAAAATTGGAGCTCAAAATATGCATTGGGAAGAAAAAGGCGCATATACAGGGGAAATTTCTGGACAAATGCTAAAATGTATTGGAGTTGAATATGTAATTATAGGTCATTCTGAAAGAAGACAATATTTTGCAGAAACAGATGAAACTGTAAATAAAAAGGTAAAATCTGCATTATTAAATGGATTAAAACCAATAATTTGTGTAGGTGAAACATTAGATCAAAGAGAAAGTGGTAAACAAGAAGAAATTATAACAAATCAAACTCATTTAGCATTAGAAGGACTAAATGAAAATCAACTACAGAATGTAATGATTGCTTATGAACCAATATGGGCAATAGGAACGGGAAAAACTGCTACAGCTGAAGATGCAAATAATGCAATAAAATCAATAAGAAAACAAATTGAAAAAGATTTTGGAAAAACAATTTCGGAAAACATTATCATATTATATGGTGGTAGTGTTAAGTCTGAAAATTGCAGTGAACTATTTTCAATGTCCGATATAGACGGAGGTCTTGTTGGAGGTGCAAGTTTAAAAGTAGATGAATTTGCAAAAATAGTATCAATCTAAAAGAAATGGAGAAAAATAATGGACAGAAAACCAATAATGCTAATGATATTAGATGGATTTGGAATAAATGAAAACGAAAAGGGAAATGCAGTAAAACTAGCTAATACACCTAATATTGATAAACTAATGAAAACATGGCCAACAACTCAAATTCATACAAGTGGATTGGCTGTTGGATTGCCAGAAGGACAAATGGGAAATTCAGAGGTTGGACATACTAATATTGGTGCAGGAAGAATAGTATATCAAGACTTAACTCGTATTACAAAATCAATTGAAGAAGGGGAATTCTTTAGTATTAAAGAATTAACATCAGCAATAGATAATTGCAAGAGACATAATTCTAAACTTCATATTATGGGATTGCTTTCAGATGGTGGTGTTCATAGTCATATTAGACATCTATATGCATTACTAGAATTAGCAAAAAGAAAAGACTTTGAAGATGTGTATGTACACTGTTTCTTAGATGGAAGAGATACTCCACCAGCTTCGGGAGAAAGTTATATTCTACAACTTGAAGAAAAAATGAAAGAAAAAGGTGTAGGAAAAATAGCAACTATTTCTGGTAGA
>ERZ857693.1944-NODE-1944-length-22822-cov-11.067554_pt1 | contig 22822 bp, 19 predicted proteins | sample MGYA00519765_ERZ857693 | MGnify/ENA primary metagenome ERZ857693 (study PRJEB31778, sample SAMEA3449354) | human gut metagenome | biome: human gut; feature: human-associated habitat; material: faeces | place: United Kingdom | collected 2010/2012 ... | reverse complement strand
ACCTCTACTAACAGAGTCAGAGTCTGCTGTGCTGCCATTACACCAATCCGCATCAATGTGACTTTTCTCTGCTGTTCTTAAGTTGCCCAACGAATATTAATTATACTCGGATACAGAGAAAAGTCAATAGGATTTTTTAAAAAAGTTATTTTTTTCATAAATTTTTGGTTCTACCGTTTTATTTTCAAAGTCTATGAATAACTGGAACGCATATCCGTCATCACTGGTATCCCAGACTTCCACATACTTTGGCTGTACTTCAATCAGAATCTCTGTATCTTCATGGCTGTATTTGTTATAACTTTCCCAGAGATGTTCTTTGTATCCCTTTTCAAAGCGTCTTCCCGGTTCTTCGACAACCAGGCCTTTATTCACAGCAATTTCTTCTACCTGCACACCGCTCCAGCATAATAATTGTGATTGCAGTAACATCATCTGCTAGATTTCATCTATATTCCTCTATGCTATATATGTAAATATTTCCAATTGAAATATTTTATCATTTTTCTCTTTTCCAGTACCACCGATAAAGCCCCAGTGCCAGCACCACACAGCAGCTCTCCGCAATCACCGGTGCCCACCAGATCGCTTCTCCTCCAAATACTGCCGTAAGGAACACCAGACTGATCACCAGTGCAACCAGACTCCTTGTAAGCGAGATCATCGTTGCAAATCCGGCCCTTTCTACAGAAGTAAAATATCCGCCAAGGACCACATTGAGTCCCGCAATCAGGAAAGACAGGATAAAGATACGGAACACCCTTACGGAATACTTGATCAACGATGCTTCACTTTCTTTCAAAAACAGTCTTACAATGCCGCCAGCTCCCATATAACATACGACAACTGCTCCTACGGAACCCACAAGAGCCGCCGTGATTCCATATTTCAAAAGCTTTTTATATTTACCCGGTTCATTTTTCCCATAATAGTAGCTGATCAATGGCTGTGATCCCTGTGCAATGCCTGCCATGGACATGACAACGATCGTATTCACATACGAGATGATCGTATAACTTACCAGTGCGTATTCTCCGATGTACTTCAGGATTGCCTGATTAAAGAAGAAGATAATGATTCCACTTGAGAATTCCGTCACGCCGGACGACATACCATTGCGGATCTGACGCCAGATTTCTGACGGCATCAAATGGAACTTCGAAAATCTTATCGTTCCTTTCGGTCCGAGGAAATGCCACAGATACAAGAGGATCACTGCTGCCTGCGAGATTCCCGTAGCAAACGCTGCCCCCCAGACACCTTTATGTAACACCATGACCAAAATATAATCCAGGATACAGTTCAGTACGCTCCCGGACGTTACATAGATTGTCGCAAGTTTTGGATAGCCATCCGTCTTGATCAACGTCTCAAATGAATAAGAGAGAATATATACCATGGAAAATGGTGCAATTGTTCCAATATATGTTTTCGCATAAGAGAGAATATTATCAGTTGCTCCCAGAAATCTGGCAAACGGCTCTAGAAACACTATTACAAGAATTGTGATCAGAACCGATAATGTGCAAAGCAGCACAACATTCTGGGTAAACACTTCATTTGCACGTTCTTTTTCTCCCTGTCCCAGAAGAATCGCCACGATTGTCGAATTTCCCACCGCAAACAGGATAGAGATGGAAAACAGCCCCGTTGTAAATGGCATTGAGATATTGACGGCAGTTAATGCCACTTCTGACACTCCTCTTGCCACAAATATTCCGTCTACCATGGTATAAAGCGAGAATACCCACTGGGCAATGATCGATGGGATAATAAAACGTAAAAAATCACTTTTTAAAGACTTTCCCTCAAGTTTCATTCATAAAACCTCATTTCTTTTTGTTCTTTTCTTTCATTTATAGTTTAAACCTTGGTATAATACTAAGGTCAAGTATCATATTTTCATATACACAGGAGGTTTTCTTATGAATATTTTAATTTTAAACGGAAGTCCACATCCAAATGGTACAACTGCACAGCTTCGTGCCGCATTCGAAGCAGGTGCACTATCTCTTCCAAACAGTAATTATATTGAAGAAGCCGAAAAATCAGGCGCCTCTCTTTCATAGTTCCATCGCACAAAACATATGAAGCAGTTTTACAAAATTAATGAAATATCCAAACTATACAATATCGGACCAGATTCTCTCCGCTATTATGAAAAGCTGGGCCTTCTGGCACCAAAACGCGGGAAAAATAATTATCGGCTATATACTCTTGATGACCTGTGGCGACTGAACATCATCCGCGATCTGCGTCGTCTGGGATTCCCTATGAAAAAGATCCGGGAATATATGGACAACCGAAGCGTAGAAAATACACGTAAACTACTCACGGAAGAGCTCGATGCCATTCATCAGCAGATTCAGGAATTAAATCGCCTGCAGAAAAACGTTGAAGAACGGCTGCAGACATTATCCGGTGCCGAAGACCAGACATTACTTAAAATCCGGCTGCAGACGTTCCCTGACCGCTATTGCCATACATTGAATACACCTTACCATACAGATGAGGAGATGGATCTTCTGGTAAAACAGTTGTTGAATAAAAATACGGAGAATCTTTATATTATCAGCAACCATAACATTGGCTCATTCCTTCCGCTTAAGGAAATCAATAACGGGCAGTATGAAAATTATTCCGGTGTATTTATCATCGATAATTACGGAGAGTATTGTCTCAGTGGCGGCACTTATCTTACATTCACCTACGCAGGGGATTACCGTCAGAATGTTACTTATATTCCAGAACTTTTAACCTATGCAGCCCGTCACGGTCTGGTTCCGGATGGACCTCTTCTGGAGCTGATCTGGGTAGACAACCATCAATCGGCAGATATCAGCGAACATATTACAGAACTTCAATTACGAGTATATCCGAAAGACTGATTTCAAATCTTTCTGTATGAATTGTAACCGCATGTGCCGGACACATAGCAATAAAAAAACGGTCAGTATTCGCATGCTTTTATTTTTTCAGCATACGAATACCGGCCGTTTTTTTATTTCATATTTTTTCTTATGCTATAACTTTCAAGATTTACACCGTAAATGCTTCCGAATTATTACATCTTCTTAATTCTTTCAATCGCTGCAACCGTATTCTCATATGTTCCGAATGCAGTCAGACGGAAGTATCCTTCTCCGCTTGGTCCAAATCCTGATCCAGGAGTACCTACTACATTCGCCTTATCAAGCAGGTAGTCGAAGAAATCCCATGAGGTCATTCCCTTAGGTGTCTCAAGCCAGATGTATGGTGCATTGACACCGCCTGATACGTTGTATCCGGCATCTTTTAAGCCTTCTTTGATGACTTTTGCATTGTTCATGTAATAAGCAACCTGAGCGCTTAATTGCTCTTTTCCTGCGTCAGAATATACAGCCTCTCCTGCTTTCTGGATAATGTAAGATGTTCCGTTAAACTTTGTACCGTGACGTCTTGCCCACAGAGAATGTAACATCACATCTCCGGATTTTACATCTTTTGGAATTACAGTGGCACTCAGACGCACGCCTGTAAATCCTGCATTTTTAGAGAAACTTCTGATCTCGATTGCACAGGTTCTTGCTCCGTCACATTCATAGATAGAATGCGGCACTTCTTTTTCTGAAATATATGCCTCATAAGCTGCATCATAAATGATGACTGCACCGACTTCATTTGCATAATCTACCCATTTCTGCAGCAGTTCTTTTGTAATCGTAGAACCTGTCGGGTTATTTGGGAAGCACAGATAAATGATATCCGGTGTCTCTTCCGGAATCTCCGGTGCGAAGTTCGTCTCTTTTGTACAAGGCATATAGATGACATTACTCCATGTTCCTGTAGCAGCATCATATGTACCTGTACGTCCTGCCATAACATTTGTATCTACATAAACCGGATATACTGGATCACATACAGCGATCTTGCTGTCCTTTGAGAAGATTTCCTGGATATTACCGCAATCTTCTTTTGCTCCGTCGGAAATGAAGATCTCATCTGCATTGATGTCGCATCCTTTTGCCTGATAATCGTTCTTAGCCATTGCACTTCTTAAGAACTCATATCCCAGATCCGGTGCATATCCGTGGAATGTCTCTGCATGTGCCATCTCGTCAACTGCTCCATGAAGAGCTTCAACGATTGCCGGTGCCAGAGGCTGTGTTACATCACCGATACTTAACTTAATAATCTCGGCTTCCGGATGTGCTGCCTGATATTCACGCTGTTTTCTTGCTACTGTTGAGAACAGATAGCTTCCTGGTAACTTCAAATAATCCTGGTTTACTTTAAACATCTTCTTACTCCTTTATCTCTGTAATGTCTATCACGCCGTCGAATACAACTTTTGCAGGGCCTGTCATAAATACATGATTCTTCTCCCGGTCCCATTCGATCTGCAAGTCTCCACCTAATAATTTTACCGTAACACGCGTATCTGTCAAGTTATTTAATATACTGGCTACGGCTACAGCACATGCTCCTGTGCCACATGCAAGTGTCTCACCCGAACCGCGTTCCCATACACGCATCTCTACTGTATTCCGGTCAATGCAATGTACAAATTCTGTATTAATACGTTTTGGGAATCTCTCATGATTCTCGAATTTCGGTCCGATCTTTTCCAGATCCAGATTCTTTACATCATCCACATAGATGACTGTATGTGGATTTCCCATAGATACACCTGTCATATGGTATACCTGTCCATCTACTTCGATTGGCTCATCAATTACTTTTTCATTTTCTGATATGATAGGAATCAGATCTGATTTCAGTTCCGGTTTTCCCATGTCTACTTTGACAAGTACCACTTTTCCATCTTCTACGGTAAGATCCAGATATTTGATTCCGCCAAGTGTCTCTACAGAGATCTGTGTCTTATCCGTAAGTCCGTAATCATAGACATATTTTGCCACACACCGGATCCCATTTCCACACATCTCACCGCGGGAACCGTCTGCGTTATACATCTCCATCTCAAAATCAGCTACTTCGGACGGATTGATCATGATCAGTCCATCCGATCCAATTCCGAAATGTCTGTCACTTACATATCTCGCCACCGCCGGCGGGTTTTCTATCTTTTCTTCAAAACAGTTCACATAGACATAATCATTGCCCAGTCCCTGCATCTTTGTAAACTTCATGCATTTCTCTCCTTTTATTGTCCCACATATTACTCTGCCATAATGCTCAGTACCATCTCTGCTGTTTCAACCATATTCGTCCCGCTGTCCATGCTGCTTTTCTGAAGATACCTGTGTGCTTCTTCCTCCGACATATTATTACGTGTCATCAGAAGTTCTTTTGCCTTTCTGATCGTCTCCTGCTGCTTCGGATCTCTGTTTTTCAGTTCTTTCCTTCGTTTCTTACGTCTCCGGTCCATGGATTGCAGCATCATATTCACAGTATTCAGAAGATCATATACTTTAATCGGCGTAGAAAGGCCTACGATTCCTTCCACATCACCACTGCTCCATTTGTCCTGTGATGCTACCAGAAGCATTTCAAATGACTCTGGTAAATATTCACGAAGCTGTGTATACATCATATCTTTCATCCGATAACCGCAGACCACGATCCCATCGTCTACAGTATCTGCATAATGCATGGCCTGCGCACCGGTGGTACACACACCAATTACATCCATGCCTCCTCTGACCAGCAGGTTTCTGATATTGGTTGCATTATCTTTATTCGGGAATACAACAATAAGCCCTGTCACTTACGCCACCTCCTGTCAGATACTCTTTTGCCCGTTCCTTTTTGTGCAAAATCTGTATTACAGTAAGTGCAGGTATTTTTCAAGTTCCCAGTCTGTAATCTGGATTCTGTAATCCTGATACTCAGATGCCTTAGCTTCTATATATTTTCTTGATAGGTCTTCTCCTAATATCTCCTGGATAAATGTATCCTTCTGAAATTCTTTTGCTGCCTCTATTAAACTTCCCGGCAATTTTTCAATTCCGAAAATCTTGCGCTCTTCATCTGTCATCTCATATACATTACGGTTTACTGCCTTCGGCGGCATCGTTCCTTCCTTGATTCCGTCCAGTCCTGCTGCCAGGCATACCGCCAGTGCAAGATATGGGTTAGCCGACGGATCCGGGTTACGAAGTTCGACTCTTGTATACTCCCCTCGTGTTCCCGGAATACGGATCAGAGGTGTACGGTTCTTTGCAGACCATGCAATATATACCGGAGCTTCAAATCCAGGGATCAGGCGCTTGTACGAGTTAACACTTGGATTCGTGATAAAAGTCAGTGCCTTCATGTGTTTCATAATTCCGCCGATAAAGCAATATGCTTCTTTGCTAAGTCCATATTCATCACTGGCATCCTGGAATACATTGATTCCGTCTCTGCTAATAGACATGTTCAGGTGCATACCAGAACCATTGATCCCGAATTTCGGTTTTGGCATAAATGTTGCATGTAACCCATGACGTTTTGCGATCGTCTTAACTACAAGTTTAAATGTCATAATATTATCTGCGGTCGTCAGCGCCTCATCATAACGGAAATCTATCTCATGCTGCGCCGGAGCCGCCTCATGATGGGAAGATTCAATCTCAAATCCCATATCTTCCAGCGTCAACACCATATCACGTCTTGCATTCTCACCAAGGTCCAGAGGCCCGAGATCAAAATATCCGGCACTTTCATGTGACAGCGTGGTCGGCAATCCGTCATCATCTGTATGGAACAGGAAGAATTCCAGCTCAGGTCCGACATTAAATTCGTATCCCATCTCTTTCGCATCTTCCATTACTTTTTTCAGGATATATCTCGGATCACTTTCATAAGGCGTTCCATCTGGTTTATACACATCACAGATCAGTCTGGCAACTTTTCCCTGCTGCGGTCTCCATGGAAATATCTCAAATGTATTCAGATTCGGATACAGATACATATCCGACTCTTCTACTCTTGCAAAACCTTCTATAGATGATCCATCAAACATGATTTCATTATCCAGTGCTTTTTCCAGCTGGCTTGTGGTTATCGCGATATTTTTCATGGTTCCGAAAATATCCGTAAACTGCAGCCGGATAAATCCTACATCCTCTTCTTCTACCATTCTCAATATATCTTCTCTTGTGTAATTGTTCATTCTATCGACCTCCACTCAATACACGTCTTTCATATCATGACATCTGCATTCTATTGTTCTTCACTGCTTCTTAGATGCATTTACATAGCATCTATGATCTGCTGTGCAAATGCATCTAAGTTATCTTCCTGATCCGCTTTTAATGTAGATTTGATCGACAGTTTCTGATCGAGTACCGTCATATTTTTCATCTCTTCTAACTGTTTTACGATCTGCTTTCCTGCTGTTGCAGCCCAGGTTCCGTTATCCATAACAGCAACCGTTCTGTTCTGTACAGCCAGTGCCTTCATGTGCGCCAGCAGATTTTCGATCGGTGGATAGATGCCTCCGTTGTATGTCGGGCATGCGATCACCACATGGCTGACACGGAAGATCTCGGCGATCAGTTCTGATACATCTGTCTTGGATGCATCATAGACTGCAATATTTTTTACACCTTTTGCACCAAGCTTTGCTGCCAGTGCATCTGCTGCCTGCTCTGTATTTCCGTAAATAGAACCATAGATAATGGCAACAGCCTGGTCTTCCGGCTCGTATTTGCTCCACTTATCGTGTTTCTCAATAAAGTAATTCAGATTATTTCTCCATACCGGTCCGTGAAGCGGGCAGATCATCTGAATATCCAGCCCTGCTGCTTTTTTCAGAAGTGCCTGTACCTGTATGCCATATTTTCCTACGATATTCGTGAAGTATCTTCTTGCATCATCAATCCAGTCCTTTTCGAAATCAACCTCGTCGTTGAACAGATTGCCGTTCAATGCGCCAAATGTTCCGAATGCGTCTGCAGAGAACAGGATCTTCTCCGAATCTTCATAAGATACCATAACCTCCGGCCAGTGTACCATCGGTGCCATCACAAAATGAAGGGTATGATTTCCAAGTTCCAGCGTGTCGCCTTCTTTTACCACAACCTGTCTGCCTTCCAGATCTGCATCAAAGAACTGGCTGATCATCTGCATGGTTTTTACATTTCCAACTACTTTTGTCTCTGGATATAACTCCAGAATTCTCTGGATATTGGCACAATGATCCGGTTCCATATGCTGTACGACAAGGTAATCTAATTTCCCGCCGTTTAATGCATAAGCTACATTTTCAATAAATTGTTCGGATGCGGATGCATCTACTGTATCCATCAGGGCATTCTTCTCATCTTTAATCAGATATGCATTATAGGATACCCCTCTTGGAATCGGGAATAAATTCTCGAATAAGTTTAATCTTCTGTCATTTGCGCCCACCCAGATCACGTGATCTGTTACATTTCTTGTACATTTCATAGTTCATTCCTCCTCGTCACATAATATCACATTTTTTACCACATTAACGCACAAACTTTTAGAATTTACGCATTATTTTTAATACAATTTTTCCAGTATTCCGATTTTCTTTTTTTGTGTTATAATCTAACAATATGAAAAGAATATCTGACCGGCTTTCGGAGAAAGGAGCAACATTGAAAAAAACAGCAAAAACCGACAATTCATCTGACCCTAAGACTTTATGCCATAATATTCTTTCTACTATCTGTATCCTGACACTGGCAACGGTTCTGGCTTTCTCATTTTTTCATATTACCAGAAGCGATCCTGCCAATATTGCACTTATTTATATTCTTGCTCTTATTATCATTGCCAGAATTACCAGTGGATATGTTTTTGGTATTATTTCTGCTTTGTTTTGTGTTATATTCATCAACTGGTGCTTTACATATCCTTATTTTAAAGTTAATTTTCAGATCAGCGGATACCCTGTCACATTTGTATTTCTGCTTTCCATTTCACTGATCGTATCCACATTGACAACACAGTTAAAGAAACAGGACAAAATGATTCTGGAAAGAGAGCGTGCGATCAATGAGGCAGACAAAGAACGGATACGTGCCAATCTTCTGCGGGCAATCTCTCATGATCTTCGTACACCGCTTACTTCTATTATAGGCTCTTCGGATTCTTTTATAGAAAATTATCAGAATCTGACTGATTCGGAAAAGCAAAGTCTTGTATCGTCTATTAACGAAGATTCACACTGGCTTTTGAATATGGTCGAAAATCTTCTGTCTGTCACAAGAATTCAGGATGATACCGGAACTGTTAAAAAAGAGGACGAAGTCGTAGAAGAAGTCGTTTCCGAAGCAATCATCCGATTAAAACGGCGGCTTCCGGATATTGAAATTCACGTAAGCGCTCCGGAAGATGTCCTGATCATTCCGATGGATCCGCTTCTTATCGAACAGGTTCTAATGAATCTGATGGAAAATGCTTTTGTTCATTCCGAAAGCGACAGGCCTATCGACCTTCGTATTACAGAAAACCCGGATACCGTTACCTTTCATATCATAGATTATGGAAAGGGTATTGACGAACAGACCATCCCACTGATTTTAAAAGGCGAATATACAGCCCCACGTACATCGGATACCCACCGTGGCATGGGAATCGGTCTTTCTATCTGCAACACTATTGTCCAGGCACATGGCGGAAAAATTGCCGCACATAATCATGCAGATGGCGCTGAATTTCTATTTACATTACCAAAGGGGGATACTTAATCATGAATGACAGCTATTCTATTTTGATCATAGAGGATGAAAAAAATATTCTGGACTTCATGTCCAGAACATTAAAGGCCAATGGATATAAAACAACTACCGTCACTTCCGGGAAGGCCGGATTGTCCATTATCAATTCACAATGTCCGGATCTGATCCTTTTGGACCTTGGACTTCCGGACATGGATGGAAATGATATCATAGCTTCTGTCCGCGAATGGACCAGTTGCCCGATCATCGTCATTTCAGCAAGAACCGGAGAACATGATAAGGTGGCCGCTCTGGATCTTGGTGCCGATGACTATATCACCAAGCCATTCGGAACTTCGGAACTGCTTGCCAGAATCCGTACTTCTTTACGTCACAGCAACCGTATGGCATCAAACTCGCCTCTTTATATCCGTCCTTACAAATGTCAGGGACTTATACTTGATTTCGAAAAAAGAATGCTGACTCTGGACGGCGAGGAGATACATCTGACACCTGTAGAATACAAAATTGTTGCCTACCTTGCGCGCAATTCCGGAAAGGTTATGACCTATGCTTCTGTAATGGCAAATGTATGGGGACCTTTTACCGACAACAATAATCGTATTCTGCGTGTAAATATGGCCAATATACGCCGCAAAATAGAACGGAATCCATCACAGCCACAGTTTTTATTTACCGAAGTCGGTGTCGGTTATCGTATGTGCGAAGATGAGAATGAAGTGTAATTTACTGCTCTATCTGCCGGGTACCCTTTTATATATACGATTGCTAAAAATGTGTTAAGGAACCCTGTCGGGTCTATACATTCACTTTAAATGTGTTATTATAATTAATGAAGTGGCATATCGAAAAGAAAAGCCTCATTCATTATTCTCTCAAAAAAGGATGCAAATTGATGCATCCTTTTTTACTATCTGTATTTATTTCGAATTGATATTCAAAATGAAAAGTGTAGATAATACCAATGCAAATCCCAGAATATCTATTGCCGGGAATGCAGTTCCTAAAAAGATCGCCGCCACGATCGTTGCCGCTACCGGCTCCACGCTTGATAATAATCCTGCATATACACTTCCTGCGTATTTTACTGCTGCCAGATACAGACAGAACGGTAAGATTGTTCCCACGATTACGATTGTCAGGAATCCTACAATCACAATCATATCCAGATGTGCCTCAATTCTCCACGGTCTTAAGAATGCCGCCAGCACGCCTCCGCCGATCAGCATCGCCCATGCGCATACTGACTCGGCCGGATATTTCTTAAGAAGCGGTCCCGGAAGTACTCCGTAGAAACAGGTCGTAATCGCCAGCAGCATTCCCATGATCAGGCCTTTCGGTGAAATGGATAATGCATGGATATTTCCCTGCGTTGCCACCAGAAAGATACCTGCATTCATTTTCCGATTGTTTTTGTGCGGCTTATTCCCTTGCACACATTTTATACATGCCAGATATCTCTGTTATACTCGGCGATCGTACGATCTGATGAGAAGAATCCTGCTTTTGCAATGTTCACGATCATCTTCTTTGCCCATGTCATACGGTCTTCGTAATCTGCAAATACTCTTTCTTTTGTCTGAATGTAATCTTTTACATCCAGAAGTGTCATGAACCAGTCTTTCTGGATCAGTTCTGCGTGAATCTCAAGAAGTGTACGCACATCACCGATTTTCAGCATCTCAGGGCTGATAATGAAGTCTACCCACTTACGGATGTCTTTGTCATTGATATAGTAATCTGCTGCCACATAGTCTGATTTTGCATAGTGCTCGATTACCTGGTCGCTGCTCTCTCCGAAGATATAGATATTCTCGTCCCCGACAAGCTGATGGATCTCTACATTTGCACCGTCCTCTGTTCCAAGCGTTACAGCACCGTTCAACATGAACTTCATGTTACCTGTTCCACTTGCTTCCTTAGATGCCAGTGAAATCTGCTCAGATACTTCGCATGCCGGGATCAGTTTCTCTGCCATTGTCACATTGTAGTTCTCTACCATAACAACCTGCAGGTACGGTGCCACTTCCGGATCATTCTTGAGCAGTTCCTGTAAGCACAGGATTACATGAATGATGTCCTTTGCAATAATGTAAGCAGGTGCTGCCTTGGCACCGAAGATCATTGTAATCGGTCTCTTTGGTTTATTTCCGGCTTTGATGTCCAGATATTTGTAAATGATATACAGGACATTCATCTGCTGTCTCTTATACTCATGGAGACGTTTGATCTGAATATCGAAGATTGCGTTGTCGTTCAGTACAACTCCGGATTCTTTTTCCAGATATTCTTTTAATGCTGTCTTATTCTGCTGCTTAACATCCAGAAGCTCGTTCAGTGCTTCTTCGTTATCGATCTGTGCAAGAAGTCCTTCCAGTTTGGAAGCATCTTTACGGAACTCACTGACTCCGTATTTATCCATCCATTCTACCAGTTTCTTATCACAGTGCATCAGCCATCTTCTGAATGTGATACCATTGGTCTTATTGTTGAATTTCTCCGGATAAATGTCATAGAATGGCTTCAATTCTACATTTTTCAGGATCTCTGTGTGAAGTGCTGCAACACCATTGACACTGAATCCGTAATGCATATCCATTCTTGCCATGTGTACACGGTTCCACTCGTCGATGATCTGCACATCTTTGTTATCATATTTTGCTGCCACTCTTGCTGCCAGTTCACGGATGATCGGCATTAAGTGCGGAACAACCGCCTCCAGATAGTCGATCGGCCATTTTTCCAGTGCTTCTGCAAGGATCGTATGGTTCGTGTATGCACAAGTATTTGTCACGATCTCGATTGCTTTATCCATAGAGATTCCTCTTGCTGTCAAAAGACGGATCAGCTCCGGAATTACCATAGACGGATGTGTATCGTTGATCTGGATTACAACGTGTTTATCAAGTTCTTCCAGTGAATAGCCCTTTTCTTCACATTCTTTTAAAATGAACTGTGCACCATTACTTACCATGAAATACTGCTGATAGATACGAAGCAGTTCGCCCTGTTTGTCACTGTCGTCCGGATAGAGAAACAGCGTCAGGTTCTCTCGGATATCATTCTTGTCAAATGAGATTCCGTCGCCTACGATATTTTCATTTACAGATTCGATATCGAATAAGTGAAGTTTGTTGGTTCCATTTTCATATCCGGTTACATCGATATCGTATAATTTTGAATGCAGGCTGAAATCTTTGAATGGTACATTGAATCCGATTCCTGTATCAGTAAGCCAGCTTGTATTCTGGATCCATGGGTTTGGAGTCTCTTTCTGTTTGTGATTTTCAAATACCTGTTTGAACAGTCCAAGGTGATAGTTCAGTCCGATTCCGTCTCCTTCCAGACCGAGTGTTGCAATGGAATCTAAGAAGCATGCTGCCAGTCTTCCAAGTCCGCCGTTACCAAGTGACGGTTCCGGTTCTACTTCTTCGATCTCGCAGATGTCTTTTCCATTTGCTGCAAGAAGCTCTCTTACTTCATCGTATACGCCAAGGTTGATCAGGTTGTTGGATAACAATTTTCCGATCAGGAATTCTGCTGATATATAATATACTTTTCTGCCTTTTTCGGAAATATTTCTTCCTTTATCTGCTGCAGCTTCTTTTACTGTGTTAAGAAGTGCTGCGTAAATCTCTTCATTCGATGCATCTTTGATTGCTTTGCCAAGTGTCTGCTGTAACTTTTCTGAGAAATTCATAATTAACCTCCTGAATGTGTGCTGTCGCATGATTGTTTTTAATATTGATCTGAATCTTTGTTTCATCAGTTTTCTTTTGTTTTACACTGATATTATAATAGGATTATACATTTTATCTCTTGCATCATAGTAGTAAAAAGTAATACAATACTATCAAATATACAACTTTTTGATCATCCCAATTACTTCAGAAAGGACTTATACACATCCATGAACACACTTACCTATGAAAACCTCCATGAAACTAAAAAACACGTCAGCATCCAGTTTCCATACAATACCTATCTGTGCTCCATCCCGCTGGACTTCACACAGGTTCCGCTTCACTGGCATAACGACGTGGAGATCATTGTAATAAAAAAAGGCTGCGGCATCATTTCTGTTGATACCAAGCCCAGAGTTGTAAAAGCCGGCGACATCGTCCTTGTCCGTCCGGGCCAGCTTCACTCCATCTCCCAACATGGGAAAGACTGTATGGAATATGAAAATATCCTGTTCCAGACCAGTCTTTTATATTCTGCGGATTCCGATCTCCGGACAGTTGGATATTTCCAGCCATATTTTTCACTAGAATATGAACTTCCATGGCTCTTTGACGATACCTGTTTCTTCCATGAAGAACTTTCTTCCTGTATTGATGCGATCGATGATCTCTGCAGCAAAAGACCTGATTATTACGAATTATCGGTAAAAGGGCATCTGTTTCATTTCTTTTACCTGTTATTCTCTTCTCAGGGAACACCGGTCACTTTCAACCGGGATAAATCTCTGGATAAGGTAAAACAGATTGTGTCCTACATTGAATCACATTATACAGAACCGATTACCGTTCAAAGTACCGCTGATTATCTGGGCTTTTCCGAATCTCATTTTATGAAATTCTTCAAGCAGCATCTGCACACAACATTCACCAGCTATCTGAATGGCTACCGGCTTACCATTGCCGCCAGGCTTCTGCTCACGGAAGATGACAGCATCCTGTCCATCTCGGAACGCACAGGATTCAATAACCTGTCCTATTTTAACCGGCTGTTCAAAAAAGAATATCAGATGTCACCAAGAGCATACAGGAATCGCTAAATAACCAGTAATATAGAAAAGAGGCCGCATATAAGCGGCCCTTTTATGAAATCCTACTCAACCTCTTCCGGTTCCATACTTCTCATATGTTCCCCGTCTTTTTTAATCTCATATTTCTGATTATATTCATTCAGATATGTTTTATATTCAGAACTGTCAGAAGGATATACCTTCGAATCATGGATATGTGTATCCATATTCTCTTTGTCACTGTTCATAAGTGCAACCATCGCACTTGCACAGTGAGCTGCAATACGGTTAAAACTGTTCAGGATATCCGTAAATACAGTTCCTTCTTCCAGACCACATCCACCACTGCTCATACGTTCCACATGACGCATCTTCAGTTCATCACAAAGTGTTGTAATAACCATACCAAGCGGTGCTACTCTCTGCGCCATCTCTTTATCATTCTCAAGGAATGCCTTGCATGTAAGATTGATTTCTTCACGTACTGCTTCCATAACAACATTCAGTTCGTCCCATGCATCTTCTGAGAACTGTGTCTTATTCTCATGCATATCACTGGACATATATGCAATATAAGAAGCATGATCTCCGATACGTTCAAAGTCATTGATCGTATGCAGATAAAGTGAAACCTGTCTTGTCTGTGCTGTATTCATCTCATGCTTTGTCAGCTTGATCAGATAATCGCCCAGGCGGCTTTCATATTTGTCGATCAGGTCTTCTTTTCTCTGAACCTTGTCAAACTTGCTCTGCTGATACTCATTCAGAAGGTTCATTGCACGGTTAACATTCTTACGAAGCTTCTTCGCCATGCCACTCATTGCTCTGTGACACTGTCCGATTGCCAGTGCCGGATAATCCAGAAGACGTTCTTCCAGAAGATCGAAATCCGCTTCGTCTTCCAGTTCTTCTGCGCTGTCTTTTACCAGCCAGCATACCAGCTTCTCAAGTTTATTAATAAACGGAAACAGAATACATACCGTTACCAGACGGAACACGGTGTTCAACAGGGCAATCGATACCGGCGACATAATATTATCCAGAAAATCAAAATGGACAAATGCACTGATCGTATAGAATCCGATCGACCAGATCAACATTCCGAAGGTATCATTTAATAAATACACAAGTGCGGTTCTCTTACCATTCTTATTTGCTCCGATCGCTGAGACCAGTACCGGACAGGATGCTCCTACACCGATACCAAGAATAATCGGAAATGCACTGGAAAATGTAAGGATTCCTGTTACCGATAAAGCCTGCAATACACCAACGGTAGCAGATGCGCTCTGCAGGACAGCCGTAAATGCAACACCTACCAGGATACCTGCGATTGGATTCGAGAACATCGTCAGCATATCAATAAATACTTTACTCTCTCTTAATGGTGTAACCGCACCACTCATTGTCTGCATGCCTGTCATCAGAATTGCAAAACCAAGCATGATATTACCGATGTTCTTGTGTGTCGTTCTTTTACAGATCATCCGCATGATCGTACCAATTACCGCCACGACAGCCGCTATCGTTGCAGAAGATAAAATCTTTGCAATACCATTCGATCCTTCAATATAGGAAAGACATAAGATCCATCCGGTGATACTGGTACCGATATTGGCTCCCATGATGATACCGATCGCCTGTTTCAGTTTCATCATACCGGAGTTAACAAAACCGATGACCATAACGGTTGTTGCGGAAGATGACTGAATGACACTGGTCACTCCTGTTCCAAGTGCTACTCCTTTGAGCGGTGTGTTTGTCATTTTGTAAAGGAATGCTTCCAGTTTATTACCGGCAACCTGTTTCAGCCCATCTCCCATAAGGGACATTCCGAACAGAAACAAAGCAACTCCACTTAACAATGACAATACCATAGAAAATATTTCCATAATTTTCTCCTTTGTTGTCAGCTTATTTTACGCTTACTTAACATTCTTTTAAAATATTCTTAACCTTTTCTTTTTTATTATGTCACGTTAAACGTTTGATTACAATCGTATATTTGTCAGAAATCACATTTTTTCACATCCCGTAGAAAAATGAATCCCGTCAATTCCTCTTTTTTCATCAATTTATCCAAAAATTACGTTCTGATTTTATAATTCTTACCTTGCACTCAGACTGAGAATAAGCTATCATTTTGTCTATATGGGTAAATGTTTATACGGAGGAATATATTTGTGAGAAAAAAGGAACAGGAACACCTGATACAGACCGTCTATCCGGGTTCTATTGCTGAAGAACTGGGAATCGAACCCGGCGATGTACTGTTAAAAATAAACGGACAGAAAATTGAGGATGTCTTTGATTATCGTTATCTGATGAAAGATGAATATGTCGAAGTCCTGATCCGCAAGCCTTCCGGGGAAGAATGGCTTTTGGAAATCGATAAAGAGTACGACGATGAACTTGGAGTTGAATTCGAGAATGGACTGATGAGTGAATACCGCTCCTGCAGTAATAAATGTATGTTCTGCTTCATCGACCAGATGCCTCCGGGCATGCGTGAGACTCTGTATTTTAAGGATGATGACTCCCGTCTTTCATTTCTGCAGGGAAATTATATCACCATGACAAATATGAAGCAGGCAGATATTGACCGCATCATCCATATGCAGCTCGCACCGATCAATATCTCTGTACAGACAACCAATCCGGAGCTCCGCTGTAAGATGCTGCATAACCGTTTTGCCGGAGAAAAGCTAAAATTTCTGCAGGATCTGTATGAAGCACATATTGAGATGAACGGTCAGATCGTATTATGTAAAGGCGTAAATGACAAAGATGAATTAAAACGTTCCATTGAGGATCTTTCCAGCTATCTTCCTTTTATGAGAAGTGTATCCGTTGTACCTGCCGGACTTACAAAATACCGTGAAGGTCTCTATCCGCTGGAACTCTTTTCAAAAGAAGAAGCCGGTGAAGTCATTGATATGATTGAAAGCTATCAGCCAAAATTCTATGAAGAATATGGTCTGCACTTCATACAGGCAAGTGATGAATGGTATATTCTTGCCGAACGTGATTTTCCGGAAGAAGAACGCTATGATGGATATATCCAGCTGGAAAACGGAGTTGGCATGATGCGTCTTTTAAAGACAGAATTCCATGACGCTCTGGAAGCACTGAAGCAGAATGACAACTATGAGACCTGGAAAAATGAGACCTGCCGTACACTTACCATTGCAACAGGCAAGCTTGCCTACAGTACCCTTGCCGGATTCGCAGAGGAGATCATGAAAGCATTTCCATATATTAAGATCAATGTATTTGCGATCCGCAATGATTTCTTTGGCGAGACTGTTACCGTATCCGGTCTGATCACCGGTCAGGATCTCAAAGCCCAGCTTCTGGAAAAGAAAGCCTCCGGCACCGATCTTGGTGACACCCTTCTTATCACATGCAATATGTTAAGAAGCGGAGAACAGGTATTTCTGGATGATATGACGGTACAGGAACTGGAAGATGCATTAGATATGACTCTGGTCGCCGTAGAAAACCAAGGACAGGAACTTATCGAAGCCATGCTCAATCATCACTATACAATGCAGCGTGACAATGATACAGACAGCTTTGTATACGTAAAAGGTTATAACTCATAGCACAAACGCAACCGTACTTTCATTAGCAGGATTAAATTTTTCAGACAACACCAACAAAGAAAAAATACCACAGCTTTTTCAAAATTTGAAAGCTGCGGTATTTTTTTCCATTATGCCGGATTTACATGAATCATAATATGCTTTGTATTCGGAAACTTCTTTTCTACATTGTCGTGCACATCCTCTGCAATTGCATGCGCATCTTTCAACGAAAGTGTTCCATCTACTGCAATCTCTGCATCGATATACACCTTGTTGCCGAACATTCTCGTTCTTAACAGATCCAGTCTTTCTACTCCCCGGCTCTTTCTGATATAGTCTGCCAGTTTCTCTTCATATTCTTCACTGCATGAAGTATCCAGCATCTTATCCAGTGCATCTTTGAAAATATCAAATGCTACTTTCAGGATAAAAATACAGATAACTACACTTGCCAGCGGATCCAGCACAGGAAATCCAAACATTGCACCACCTATACCAATCAGTGAACCAACGGAAGAAAATGCATCTGATCTGTGATGCCATGCATCTGCCATGAATGCTGCGGAATCTAGAATCTTCGCATAATGTCTGGTATACCAGAACATCCCCTCTTTTGTAAGAATCGACACGATAGCTGCCACAAGTGCGATTGTTCCCGGTGCTTGCAAATGACTGTAATCACCGGCTATGATCGTCTTCACACCACTCATTCCAATACCAATACCCGTTGCAAGAAGAATGGCTGCAAGCACCATCGATGCTACACATTCCAATCTGTCATGACCGTATGGATGTTCGCTGTCCGCCGATTTCTTAGATAATTTTACCCCGAGAAATGCAATGAATGTGGCAAACACATCCGATAATGAATGAACCGCATCGGATATCATGGCTCCCGAATGTCCGATAATTCCTGCCAGCAGTTTGAACGCTGTCAGAATGACATTTCCAAGAATTCCCACGGTTGATAAATGATTGATCATTTTCTGTTCATTTAATTGTTGTTTTTGACTTGTCATAAGATAACCTCCATTTTTAATAATGTCATGTCTCCTATGGCACCTAAGGTAAGACTACTGTTCCTCCGTATTCTATTTACAAGACTGCTTTTTTGCAAAAAAATACACCTGTGGAACTTTTTACTTACTGTCCCACAGATGTATGAATCATCGTCTCATCTGCTGCCGGTAATTGACCGGCCCGGCATGCACACCATTTTCTTAACATCATCTTTTTGAAAATGAATGTAGCCTGATCAGTTTGTACTGCTATCCCTTATCCTTATTGGATATATTCAGTGCAAAGAGATTCTATATATAATATTCGATTTCAAGGAAAAAGTCAACTGTTTTTTTCGGTTTTCATTCTCTTTATAAGCTCTTAAGCTCTTCTTAAGATTTTTCCGATTTCTTTAAGGAATTTAACATACTTTAGACATATTTGTTTTTTATAATAAACTCAGATAGTTGAGAGAGACAAAATCAGCTATCTCCCCCTCATAAAGTAGCACACCGGGAATCCGGTGCAACACTTTACTCTCATTCCTTTAGATAACTATAACGACAACGAACGCCACGAGCCGGAAGGTTTGTGGCGTTCGTCGTTTCTTTTTTCAGCAAAATTTAATGCTTGTTTAAAAGTTATATGCTATAATAAATTATCAACAAAACCCTTATATAGCTTATCATTTTCTCTCGTTTCCCAAAAAGAATGTTTCAAAGAAAGCGGTGGTTACTATGAAAGGAAAATATCTTTTTACAAGTTTCATTATGATTTCACTTATCATGATAGTCTCAGCCTCTTGCGGCAGTTCCAAAACTGACAAAACCTCACAGGAAACACCGGTAAATTACACCGGTGAAAATATCAATCAGCTTCTGACCTATACCGTTCCAGATGGATACCATATCGATACAGAGAATTGTACAGATAAAAACGAAGCTTCATACACAATTAATTTATCCTCTGATGACTTAGATGAAGAAGTATTTACTCTTGAGATTATCTCTTATAAAAAGCAAGGTGTATCAATCACTGACGATTGCGACATTGATATGGACTACCTGTTAAATGTTTCCAAGGATTCTGTGATTAAAAAGATAACCTTAAACGACACATTTACAGTAGATGGGCATACCTGCAATGAAGTTACCGTGTACTGGCCATATGATCCGAATGAAGAATTCATTTCTTCGTCCCAGAATCCTGTATCATATCTTTTACATGCTCTCGGATTCAAAAAGGAGCAAAAAACGATTGCATTTGAACAGGCATATATTCAAAATGGTGATTATATTATCGGAGTAGGCGTCCGAAGTTTCAATGCAGTGCAAGATATTGAAAATGATGTATTAAAAAAAGATTTGTATAAAATACTGAATTCCATAAAATTTTCAGGCAACCTATAACAAATCATCCTGAATATCTTCCTCCAGCATTCGTATCCCCGCAACACTGGTCACCGGCAGCGAGAACACTATCGTACGTTCTTTGCTGTCGAGACCGGCCTGCTCCATGATTGCTTTCATGATCTGATTCTTCTCTCTGCTCTTCGTTACGATCAGAATGACTTCTTTTTCTTCCACCAGTGACACCCCGAGATACTTTTTTGCAAGTTCCATCCCGGTTCCTTTTGCATGGATCACAGTTCCGCCTCCGGCCTTTGCTGACCTTGCCGCATCCATGACCGTGTCGATATATCCCTGATTTGCGATTGCTACCAGAAGTTCATAATCTGTATCTTTCATCGAAGTCTCCTCCTCTTTTTCAAATTCCTGTTCATTTACAAGAAACTGCAGTGTCTTTCTTCCGCCCACGCTGCTAAGCGGCACAATGAACGATACCCCTGTCCCCGGTACATCGATCAGCATCTTCGTGATCAGTCCCCGGCGCAGCTTTTTCCACGTCTCTCCTGTTACGATTGCAAGAAATAACAACTTTTCCGATTCTTCCAGACCGAAATAATTAGTCCGCGTCAGCAGACGCCGCCATTCGTTGATATATTCATCACTGACCGGGCTTTTTGTTTTCCGGACAACCGGAAATACAAAGTGCAGATCCGGATGGATGTATTTCTGTATTTTCCTACACGAAGGGCATTCTCCGCAGGCATCTTCTTTTTTATCACCTGTGCAAAAGACATATTGGGCGAATGCCAAAGCCAAAGCCAGAGAACCGTATCCCGTTTCTCCGGCAAATAGTTGGGCATGACTGATCCGCCCCGTCCGGAGAGAGGTGATCAGTCTTTGCTTGATATCTTCATGTCCGATTACATCCTTAAACACTTGTATGAATTTAGGGGTAAATCATTGATTCAGTTTAATGCCTAATTCCTTGAATTGCTCGGCCGAAATCTCCGACGGAGAATCGATCATCACATCCCGGCCCGAATTGTTTTTCGGGAAAGCGATGGTGTCTCGAATGCTGTCCAGGCCTGCAAACATAGAAACCAAACGGTCGAAACCGAAGGCGATACCACCATGAGGAGGAGCGCCGTATTTGAAAGCATTCAACAGGAAACCGAATTGTTTTTCAGCTTGCTCCGGGGTAAATCCCAGACATTTGAACATCCGTTGCTGCAATGCTGTATCATGGATCCGGATAGAACCTCCCCCTACTTCCACGCCGTTGATCACCATGTCGTAGGCATTCGCTCTCACATCTCCCGGCCGTGTTTCCATCAAATCGATATCCTCTGGATTCGGAGAGGTGAACGGATGGTGCATCGCATAAAAACGTTGTGTCTCTTCATCCCATTCCAACAACGGAAAGTCGACGATCCATAACGGTTTGAATACATTTTTATCTCTGTAAAACCTGCTTCTTTCAAAGCAGCAATGAGTTGATCAGAGGTGTAAATCTTCATACCATCAATCAACTTTGTCCATTTTTCATCTGCGGCATTCGTTCCGTCAGATTCGTTACAAATCAGGAATGTCCCTCCGTTTTTCAGAACTCGATTTACCTCAAAAAAACATTTTTTCAATCCCGGCCAGAAGTAAATTGTCTCAAAAGCAGAAACATAATCAAAAACCGCATCAGGAAAAGGGATAGCAGATACATCACCTTGAACCACGCAACATTTCCCTTGTTTAATGGCGGCGGCGTTCAGTTTTTGAGATTCTGCCACACTGACCTTCGAATAATCCATTCCTGTCACATGTCCATTTCCGCATTTGCCCAACCAGGCTACAATATTTGCACCGCCTCCGCAACCAACATCCAGTACCGCAGCGTCCGGATTCACTGAGATATTTGAGAATCCCCATTGTGATAACTTGGCGTGACCGATGTTCATCATCTTCGTCATCAATTTTCCGCCGAAGCCTTGTGGCTTACGAGTATTTTCAAAGAAGTTCATTGCATTATTCCTCCTCTTTAAATTCCGATTTGTAAAACACATTCATTTCACATAGACACAGTATACCACAGCTTCTGTGCCTATGCGATAACATTTACTGCTTCTTTCTGTATGAACTCATCTTCTCCACAGTAACCTCCGGATAAAAGTAAGTAAGAATCGTTGCTTTGGGGACGCCTGCAGCAAGTGCTTTCTTCACCTCTTCTTTTTGCTCCGGTGTATATGACCAATGCAGCATTCTGTTTGTGATGGTATCTTCCCACTTAGGCTTTTCCCTCTCAGAATTTCTTACAGGCTTACCACCAGCGTTTCCACTAGAACCACTGGCAGTTGCTGTACTATCTGCTTTCTGCGATTCATCAACATACTCAATCTCATTTGCCTGTTCCCTGTCAATCTTTGCCTTCTGCTCTGCTTCATCCTGCATGGAGAATCTTCTGCTTAATTCCGCATCACCAAGCATCATAAACTGCTCATAGGTAAG
>ERZ857693.1912-NODE-1912-length-23091-cov-3.787333_pt1 | contig 23091 bp, 45 predicted proteins | sample MGYA00519765_ERZ857693 | MGnify/ENA primary metagenome ERZ857693 (study PRJEB31778, sample SAMEA3449354) | human gut metagenome | biome: human gut; feature: human-associated habitat; material: faeces | place: United Kingdom | collected 2010/2012 ... | reverse complement strand
CGAACTTTTCTGACCATAGCTGCGTTCATACAATCCACTTGCATCGTCATCTCTGTGGAGTATGGATTCCGTTTCCAGCTATCCATATCGCTATTTCGCTGCCAAAACTGTACCTTTGTCTCATAATCGGCAACGCCCGTTGATGCAAAGGTATCTGCGCGAAGCATAAACTGACCAAGGAAACTAAAATGATTTTCCATCTCCTTAACCAATCCGCCGTCACTAAAATCATCTGCCAGAAATGATTTCGGCACAACAAGCGCCATAATGCCCATAGGCTTTAGCAAAGCTGCGGCTTTCTGGCAATAGTAAAGCTGAGAAAGAATCTGTGCGCCATCCACCCACCAACGAAGATTGAAAGGCGGATTCCCAACAACATAGTCCAGCTTGATACCAGGTTCATAACTGCGAATATCTCCACAGGTCAAATTTGCTTTTGGATATAGATAATGTGCAACCTTATAAGCTTTCGCATCCAATTCGCAACCATAAGCGTTTGTCTCCATCGGCGCGTAATTGAAAAAATTGCCCATCCCACATGTCAGATCTGCAAAGACATCCTGATTGCTCAACGAGAGACAATCCATGATAAACTTGCATACGCTATCCGGTGTGAAAAATTGACCGTTTTCAATTTCTTTCTTTGCGCTGGAGTATTCGGAATAGCTGTTGTAATCAGAATAGTGCAGACCGTGCAATCCACCATCACCAGTGTAAGCGTTATAGATATCCTCGCAGGTAATACCAGAAGACTCAGCCAAATCGTTATCTACAAGATAAAGGATCTTATTATTTAATTCACGACGGCTATCTTGCGGAATCGACTGACCTAAATATTTGTATTTCATGCTACACCTCCAATACACTATAACTACCAACTGGTATATTGATTTGCTTACTTCTTTTTAAGACGAATCACAAACATATCGAAAAATGTGTTGCAGCTCTCAATCTCACGATCCGCCAGATGTGCAACGGAACGAAGAACCTCTCCGATAAAACCGCAGGCAACCTCTTTTCCGTCATCATAGACGGACAATCCGCTACAGAAACACGCAATATTGTTGTACTTCAAATCTCTCAGGCGGCTACCTTCTGCAACACGGAGAAAACAATCATCTGTACAGCAACGAGCTTTGTCCTTCCCACAACTTGTAATGCACTTTCCCATATATGCCTCCTATTCATCCTGACATAGCGCCAGAAACGCCGGTTTAGATTTTTCCTTGATCTCTTGCCACACATCTGCCATTGCAAGCTCATGTGTGAAAACCGGTCGCTGTAAAAGCTGTTCCACATAAATCTGAAACTCCGAAAAGTCACACATCAACACACCGGTATAAGCCGATACAATAAGCCGTTCTTGCTTTGTCATAACGCACCTCCATTAAAGTTCATTTCCAAGAAACATCTCTGCAAACTCACGGGCGAATGCCTCGCTGGTAAAGCGAACATCCACGCGACCGTTTTTGAAACACTTGATACTCTTCAGCTTTTCCAAGCCAAGCTGCATTTCCGTGTTGTAAGTTCTCCACTGGTATCCAAGCAGAGTATTGAGCGTCCAAGGAATGTTGTCCGCAGTGCCGCACTCAAAATATGCAAGGGCGCGAATGACATTTTTCATTCCGTCAGTAAGCTGAATCTCATGCTCGCCGTGATAATACTCTTCATGCCAGCTATCAAAGCTGCAAGCATAGTGAGCAAAGGAAATGACAGCCTTTTTCTGTTCATAACACTTGTTCCCGTAATATCTGTTCCATGCAGCATCGTGAGCTTTCTGCTTCAGCTCGTTCAGCGCCTTTTCCTGGAACGAGAAACCGCCAAGCTGAATGAAAATTTGGTCGAGAATGTCTTCGTACTTCAGCTCCGTGCTTTCCACCGCTTCGTAATATTCTTTGTATTCAGCGCTGTTATACGACGCATAACGATCTGGCTCTTTCGGAAGAAGGACTTCTTCAATTTCGCTTGCCTCCAACGAAACCTTATATGTTCTCTCGAAATAGGAAACAAGGGCGCTAATGAGGACATGGTGTGCGTTACGCAAACAACTTGTGATATCATGGACATGTACGCTGTCCCCAAGGAAAAACGACCTATCGTACATCTCATCTTTTGGGACAACGCGAGAAATGATCGACTGCTGATCATTCAAATATTCCTCAACTAACTGACGCAAGGACTTCAACGCAGCACGACCCTTGACATAAGCCTCATGATAGGCCATGCAAAACTCACGATCACGCTCCGAAATACGAGTATCCGCCTTTACCTCAATACTGTTAAACTTATCAAGTAAGCTCATATATGACCTCCATCATCTGTTCTCATTCACTGCCTGACGATATGCACGGTACGGGTTACAGTTTTCCGCGTACCATTTTGCATACGCCGTTTTACAACCATCATAAGTCAGCTTGACTACCAAAAAAACAAAACACAGTACAGCCAATGTTCATACCTCCTATGTTTTCATTCAAGATCGGAGCGGGCATTACTGCCAGTCTCAATCTCGTACTGATCTGCAACCCGCTCGCCGCCTGGAAAACGATAGATTGGAAATTCGCCGTATTCCAAACCGATCAGAACACCGATATAGCCATCGTATGTTTTGACATACTGCGGGAACTTCTGTGGAATCAGCTCATAATCAGATGACTGTTCTTCCGTCAGAGGTTTTTCATAGTCAACATATCCATACGCCAGCCGACTGACCGCAGGACAAAACATCCGCCCATCGTATGTGTCGAAGTTTTCAACCGCAATTACCCTGTTATCGGACGGCTTTGGAAAAGCGCCAGGAGTAAGCGGGCGCTGCGTACTAAAATATCTCATTCCAGACCTCCATCCTTTTTCGCAAACCGAACCAGCTCAACCGCATCAATCGAATATCCGATGTTTTTCGCATACTTCTTCATGAAGTACGCCTTTCCGCCACGCCGCACAATCCGTCCGTCAAATCCGTTATAGGTCAGTCGCTTTCCATCAAGCTTTTCTGCGATGGTCTTTGCGTCGGATTCCAGCTTATCCTTATTCCACGCAACGGCAAACTGGACTGCAATATCCAGCGCGTCATAGTCCATAAAGCGCTTTATCATCAGAGCAAGAACGCCGCTGCCAATCTCAGCCCGTTTCTTCGGCGTATGACACTTGTTAAATGTAAGCGTAAAGTAAGTAAGGTCTCTATCGTCATCAGAATGGATACGCCGCGTCATATAGAGAGAATTGCACCAAAAGAACAAATCCCAATCGGTGCTGTCAAAGCGATATTTCTTTTCCAGCTCCTTATCATACTGGAAACAAACAAACTCCTTTGCAATAGCGTCCATAACGCCGTGCATGAAAGTATTAGCATCTTCGATGCTCATATCGGCAACGCTAATCTGAAAACGCAGGCTATGAAGATCCTCTTCGGCATATCCGTTTTCAATCAGCCAATCAATATCAGCCGGCAGATAAGAACGATCATGTCTGATAGTCATAAAAAAACACCCTTTCGTATTTCAAATAATCTCTTCACTACAACCACCTTGTAAAAATTCCATTTGCTCACTAAGGCACAAAAAAAAGACGCTGGTTTTTCCAGCGTCTTTCGTCGTTATATTCAGTTAATCGTAGATAAAGTTTTCTCGTCCGATATACTCACCAGCCACATAGTCCTCATCGGAAACACCGGAATACCAGACTAAATCGCCATGCTTATCTATCATGGAAATCAGACGTGTCATGCAATCTTCTTCGTCAAAGCCGCCGACCTCGATCTCTTCACCATCAGCATATCTGCCAACCATTTTCCACGGATATAGGACTTTCATATACTTCTCCTTACTGCCAGAGGCTCTCAATCCCAAAGCTGAAACGAATAGCTTCATCTTTCAGGCCGCTCAAAAATACGGTGTCTGCCAGTATGTTCATTGCAGAAAAGATTTTTAACTCGCGTCCACGAAGGGAAGAGAGACGTCGCAACTCCATCGAAACGACCACATTCGGTCTGGACTGAGACGGCTTGTCAATGTCAACACAAACGACCTCCATGCTATGATCGTTCATCCACTGAGCCGCAAGCTTTAACTTTTCATATCGCTGCATCTTCGGCAAATCGGCAACTCTTCCATTGAAGAACTCATTATCTGAAAGAATACGGTCAAGCTCTTCGTCATCAAAAAAATCTCTTACATCGACATCAGACTGCTTTGAACGCTCCAGCTTCTCCTGATATTCTTCCTCAGCTTTTTTCTTAGCCTGTTCAATCCGTTCACCAAAAGTCACTCGAATCACCTTGTTTCCGTTCATGTTACCTCCGCATTATATCATCATTTCCGTTTTTCTTCAAGAATCGTTTAGGCATCTTCGCCCATAAAAGTCACACCGATGAGCCTTGCAAAATCGTTCCGCAAGGTACGCGCCTCATCCATTCGTTCATATACCTCCGCAGCATTCTGCTGACGCGCATTTGCATATTTTTCTTTCAGGAATTTGTACTCGCTATTTAACGCTGTCGTTACAGTGTCTATTTCTTCTCGTGTAAGCTCCACGGTATAAGTCAGACATTTTGATTTCATCGTAACTCCTCCATTACGCAATTTCTTTTATGGCGCGAACAATACGCGCTCGCTGTGTGTTTTCCACCTTTGTGTAAATAGCTTCACCGTTTCCAAATACAGCAGAACAATAGACCTCATCGAACCCATATTCTTTCGCAAGCATTTTCAAAATTCGATTGATCTTATTGATCTCACTGTTATACCGGCGAATCGCTACGCTACGGCACACATCAAAATAGTAATGGCAATCGTCATTATCATACTCATTCGGGTCATGCTTTTCCTCCACATAAAACTGAACCCCATAATATTTTCCACCAATAGTTGAAATAGAATGAAATTCAAGCTTTGCATTTGCGTCATTTAACCGTGTCTCCATCTCTTCCTCAAACTCAAACGCTGCCACCTCGTCCAGATATGCTTTTCGCTCCGTAGCTGCGCCGCAAATCGGACACACACCATCTTCTCCATATGTATTGCAAGCTGGACAATAATCAACCTCAGAAATGAAATCTCTCACATAGAGAGGAAAATTTCTCATCGTATTAAAATTTGGCATCGACACATTATCGCCTCCTATTATATCTACCCATTCAAATGGGCTTTTGCCCACCAGAATATAATTTTTTCTGCCGACTGCCCAATAGGGCAGTTTCGTCTTACTTTCCAAAGACTCATCAGGACAGTTTTACCATACAGCTCTCCAACCAGGCTGAGCAATCTGCTCGTCAAGCTCGCGCTCACGCCACTCCGTTTCGGTCAGCTCGCTTTCCTCCGCAAAATCAGAAGAGTCAAGATCATAAACCTCGACACCGACATCAGCATCGGAATACACCGCTTGCACCATCCCGCCATGAACCTTGACAGCGATATTGATATCAAGCTCTTTTTCTTCAATACGCCACGTCTCAACATCAGAACCGTCTCGAATAGAGGCATCCATATCGGAAAACTCGCAGCAATAATCGTCCGTTTGATTTTCAATATCGAAATCCCAACTTTCGACGGTCTTCTCATAAACCGTTTTCATCTTGGCCTGCGCTGCTTCCAGCGTCGAAAAAAGATCGACAGACGAACCCCAAGCGGCATCTGTATCCTGTTCGTGAATCAAAAGGAAAAGTTTCATTTCATAACCTCCAAATGCAGCGGACAATCTTCGTGCCGCTGAGTCAAGTATTTCTTTTTCAACTCATCAGAATAACCCCACTTCCGCTTTTTCAACGGAAGATAGCACCAGTGACAGGCGCAATTTTTGCAGCTATCCGGAATTGCATCTAAACATGTTTTGAACCAGACAACGCGATTTTCTTCCATATTACACCCCTTTACGAAAAGAGCCGCCCGAACGGGCGGCTCTCAATCACTGTTTATCGTGCGCAAACAAGCTCTGTCATGCGGTCGAGCATCTTGTGACCATCCATGATTCTGTTCCAGTTGTTTTCACGGTAACTGCCAGTCTGACGGCGCGGTGCAGAATGCGAAATCATATCGCTCATAGCATTCACAACGCCCCAGCCGGTATTAAGGAACTTCATAATATCCGGACGGAAATAGCAGATCATGAACTCGTCCTTTGCCTTTTTCACGCTGTTCTTCTTGCGCTCGGTATCGTCATCGTCAACAGGGAACATCTCGTCAAGCAGCTTATCAAGCTGTTCATCGGTGATTGTCGTATTTGCAAGACGATCTGCGCAAACAGCAAGCTCATCCATGTAGGCATCCGCAAGCTGGAGACACATACGCGCTTCCTGCATCTTCTCGTCGATATTGCCGACATGCTTTGTTGCCCACTGACGCTTCGCGCTATTCAGCGCAAGATTCAAAGTGTTATTGCAGACAACACGAATCGGGGTCATGCAGACACGGATAGAACCGCTTCCGTCGTGCGTATTCGAGAAACAAAGGTACGGCTCGACTTTATCACCAACGACCTCGCGCTCAGGCATCTTTGCCAGCAGCCAAATCTTCTTGCCATTCTGCAAGCTGCCAGCAGTTTCATAGCGGACATCGCCGCCGATCAGCTCATCGGTAAAGCTAAAAGCGTCCCTATTCTGCACGATCTGATAGCGGTCAGAGACAACTCCAAGCACACGACCATCTGTGCTACGGACATTCGCCTTATAATTCTCGATCTTCGCACCGCCGCAGACCTGAATGTTTCTCTGCTTGACCTCCCAATCAAGACCAGCCATTTTCAGCGCATCAGCGCTATTCAACGCCTCCTGAACCTCAACCCCCAGACCGTGCCAGGGCTTTTCACGCACATAAAACATAGTTTCGACATTTGCTGCCATTTTTGAATCCTCCTTAAAGTAGAAAGTAGTTGTGATGATTGTTTTGGGCTTTCTATTATATCTACCCCTAAAATTTCGTCTTTGCACACCAGCCGTTGAAATTATTTTTTATATGGAAATGCTGCAACAACATTGCATTTCAGCTCCAGCGTGACTGTATCTTCCGGAACATCAAGAGCCGCACAAAGGGATTTCCACTTGTTTTCACTGGTAAAATCATCTTTCCACAGCATCAGAGATTTTCTGCTTTCGATGGTCTCAGACTTCTTTTCGATCAGCTTTGCCGCAGCGTGATATCCGTCACGATACAGCACATTCACAATATCTTTTTCTGTCATTTATTCATCCTCACGATCTTCGCATAAAGCAATGACTTCATCACGAGAAAATCCATTTTCCTCAGCGGCCTGCCAGTCATCTTCCGTAAAATCCAAAACCGAACCGACGCAGCTATGATAGTCCATGATTGCATAAGGAAGTCCCTCGTCCGTCCACTGCCAATCAAGCTTTCCGCGACGCTCTAAATACATTGATTTTGACTCTTCGATTTTATTTCTCAGTGTAAAAGCGCTCATTTTATCACATCCTCATCCATAAGAATTTCGGAATATGAGATCTCAGCGGCGGAGCAAAGCTCAGCACGGCGCATCAACTTTTTTATCATGTCAGCGGGATTCTGCGCAGAAATTACATATCCACGGGAATAATTGCCCATTCTGACAATGACAGAGTATTTAGAAAGAAAATGCTCTTCCTCAAACTCTTCTCGTGATACGCATTCCACTACATCTTTCCCACAGGCCGGACATTCGGTAAAAGTAAAGCCCCCGATATGCTCATCGTGCAGCCTATCAGGAGTAAAATACGAACCACAATTTTCGCAGGAAATAATATGCCCATTGTTGCATTCATCCGGAACACAATCCTCGCAAACAAAATATTCGTTATCCGTACCTTCGTTGACAACAACGCCCTCACAGTTCTCATCGTCAAAAGAACGACCACAAATCTTACAAGTTTTCATTGAAAACACCTCCTATTATATCTACCCTCAAAAGCTGAGTTTTGCTTACTCATAAAACGAAAAAAATGGGGTATGGTTTTTGATTTCGCAGACACCATTCCAAAACTGCGCTGCTTTTAGCCGATGATCTTCTTCATTTCAAACACCTCCGATCAATTCATCCAGCGCCTCCGCAGAAATATGTAGCGCCTCCGCGAAGTCTTTCGCTTGTGCAGCATAGCGATCTTCGTAATATCCGCGCTCCATATCCGTCTTTGCATCGTCCTTGCGATTGCGCAAATCCAGCAAACACGGCTTTACAATATGCTGGAAATAACTATCGGGAGCTACATTGATCTTTTCGATATCATTCATACATACACCTCTCATCTCAGATATGATACGGCTCGATTCCACGCTCAACCGTTTCACCTCTGAAACAGTGACCGCAATACTCCCAAATGCCATTAGGCCACTCGCCACCGACCTTACGGAAAGTTTCGTAAGTGTCTCTCCATCTGCCGGTCTTTTCATCCATCCTGGTAGAATAAGGCTCGCCCATCTGGGAGCAGTCTGCCCGCATACAAGCGGGCGGCACACAATCCATTACAGCATCTACGATTGCCTGCTCCACATAGTCACCAACCTTTACAGCTTCATATGTGAAATCGTCCTGCTTCCAGACAGGCTTGCCATTAAACATATCTCACGCCTCCATCGTACCAGCCGCCGCAGCAGCGGCAGCAGCTTCCTCGGCCTGCTTCTTACGCTCATAGCGGCGCAGGCGCTTCTCAAACTCCGCATCGGAATCCATCGGATAGTTACAGCCCTTGCCGATACCCTTACCGACGATCTGCTTACTGGGCTTGGCAGCGGCGATCTCCGACTTGAAAATTGTACCGCGCATACCAGCAAACTTACCGAGACCAGACTTGTTGAGATTGACAGACATTTTTGAATCCTCCTTTAATTTTTAGGTTTCCCTATTACAACTACCCTCCAAACGGAGCGGTTGCTTACTAAATTTTTGATTTTTCTTTGATAAACTCATTGAGACGATCTTCCATATGATACATGCGAACAAACTCGCGCATCAGCTCTCCGACCTCATTCAATCGCTCATTTTTCTCACGCAAAGAGCGGATTTCTTTCTCCAGCTCTTTATTGACTGTAGTACGGAGATAAAAGCGCAGTGTATTCGGCGGCTCGATAAACGACTCTCTTTGACAAACACCATCTACAAAAATCTGCTCAAAAAGCTTGATATCTAAAAAGGAATCGTCCACAAGACCGCGCATATAAAACTCCAGCGCTTTGTCCAGGTCATCAAACTCTTTTTTCTGATATTTCTCCCACGGCTCACCATCGTTATAACGACCACCGATAATATAGGCATAGTCCTTTTTATCCGTGACAAATTCCGCAGTATATTTCGTTTCGATCTTTTTATCTCCATCAAACGAAGTCATTCAGTATCTTCCTCCAGACCTTTCAACATTTGTAGCTGCTGTTCATGGATAAAACACCGAATTTTATCCACTAATATTCATTGTGCAAAATATACAATAAATCGTACAAAATCATCATAAAAATGTGCATTTTGCTTGAGTTTTCGCCGTTTTTGTGCTATTATTAGAGCATGAAAGGAGCGTACAACAAATGAATAACAATACAAAATGCGATCTCGCTCTCCGCATTCGCCCGTTAAAAGCAGCCTTGCAAATCTCTTTCCGTGATATCCAGTTTATCAGCGCATACCACGACAAAATTCTGCTTCCGTATACCGGCGATCTTCCGCAGGTCATCCAGCAATACATCATCAACGACGCACTGGAGACCTGCTACACCGTTAAAGAGATGCAGAAAATGCAAGCAACTCATTCGGACACATTTGGAAACATCATTTCCGACTGCCATACATATATCGGTCTGAAAACATCGCGCAGCAAGCCGATCATCGTTTTCCAGATCAACTATATAACGAAAAGCGGCTATGAGTCCGAACAGTTTTTCGTTGCAGAGGCAAGCCAAAAGCAAATCACAAACACACTAAACCGATTTTTCAATCGAAAGAAAACCGGCCTGCGATCTGATATCTGCTCTTGCTTTGAACGCCAGCATGTCGATTTCAAGCGGCGCTTTGCCTCCACACTATAACTACCGATAAAAACTTGATTTTGCTTACCGAGCAACAAAAAAAAGCCTGAGAATATCTCAGGCTTTTTCCATTTCTTTCTCAAACGCTTCTCTTCTTTTCCGCTCGATCTCATCCACCTTATGCGGAAGTCCGTTATACATTTTCGCATATTCGGCTGCATCGCGGCGCTTTTCAGAAAAGCTGCCAGAGACGGGGACATGCTGGTATCCTCTCATATGTGCGTACCATAAACCAGTCTTTCTATCTTGTGATACAATATAATTTTTCATAGCAGATGATGGGCTTTTCTGAGCGCATCCATCTTTTTCGTCAGCCCTTCAATGGTAAATGCGCCGGTCAGCGGTTTTTCTAACTCCATGTACCGATAGATAACGGAAAATGTAAACACCTCGCTATTGTATTTTTCATTAGACATGGCGTCCAATTCCGCCTGCGTGTAGCGCTTATCTTTAATCTCATAATAACGCACACCGCTATCTTTCTCAAAAAACTCTCTCATTTCTGATACTGTAGCTTTGATTTTAATGCGACTTTCCATTTAGTCACACATCCTTTCCAACTGCTTCGATCAACTGATTCATATACTTGTAAATGACGGTCGATTGATTTTTCCCGCTCATATGTCCGCCGCTCATCTTTCCATCTTTGACCGTGATATCCAGCAGACTGCTATTGATCCAGCCTTGCGTTTTAATTGGGATTTTTACACCATATTGACGCGCCAGATAATTGAAAATGCTGTACGAGCTACTATGATAGCGGCTTTTGAAGATTTCAACATCAAAATTAACCAAACATCCGCCGCTTTTCAAAGTTTCGATGGCCTGCGCGACTTTCTTTTGTGCCGCTTCGTTCCGCTCTTTTACATAAGCAGCTTCTTCCGCCTCACGCTGCGTCCGTTCCGCCTCGCGCTTCGCTCGTTGCTTCTCTGCGAAAATCTTCCGCGCCTCAAAGCACCCAGGCACAAGAGACTCATCCAAAAGCTTCACCAACTCGATATAGGTAAGACTAATATACGAACCGGCATTGATACAATCTCGTATCATTGCCAGAAATTCACCCTCAGAGCCGACACGATAGCGCCGAACCTGTCCTTCAACAAGCTCCAAGCTATCGTCTTCCGCCGCCGTGCCGACCAGTAGGCCGACTCCGCGATCTTCCAGATACAAATACAAGTCACAAGCCGCATAACTGCGCGTGTCGCTCTTTTCCAGCCTGCTCATATAGATGTTTCCGAAAATCGGAGCAACTTCAATATTATGAACAATCGGCTTCGTGCCATCCGCATTATAGACGATCATCCGTTTTTTCTGATATTCGCCATTGATTTCACTCAGCAGCATTTTTATCACCCCTTCTATTATAACTACTCATAGAAACAAGCGTTTGCTTACCACATGAGCAAAAAAATAGGCGGAACAGATTTCTCCATTCCGCCAGATTTTCAAAACTTATTCAGATGTTTTCTATCTCATATCGCATAAACAAGTTCTACGCCGTCGCGTTCTGCAAAGAATGCCTCCGCAACGGGACAATCACTACACAAAGCGCTGTTACATTTGCCAGGGAAACGGCAGGCATAGCCGCAAATATCAGGCTTTTCGCGCTTCTTGTGTAAGAGAATCCGCTTACCGGTCAGCTTCTCTGCTACAAGCTTTTTCAGATAATTCAGCGCGTAGTCATCCGTGTCAAACACCTGAGAATCAATTTTCCAGTCCCACATGTTTCCGTTATGCACGGGATGCTCTGTAACCTCGATCTCTTTTCCGTTAGATAGATGAATGATATAGCGGTTTTCTGCAACCTGCTCGGCAGCAAGATATTCCTCGACATACATTTTCATGATCGACATGATTCAATCCTCCACAATGAATCCGTTATGACAAAAACCTGTTTGATCTGTGATATAGTCGGAAATTTCCTCCATATCCGTCATATCGTCCGGAATATCAATTTCCGTTGGCAGCAGTTCCAAATCTTCCAGCTCGTCAACATCCCACTGGATATGCGTTGCTTTTCTGTTCCGTTTCATCCGACGCTTCAACCTCCATTTTATTTTTAGCGTTCCTATTGTATCTACCAGTGGAAAAATGGATTTGCTTACTTTCACGAAAGATTTTCTTTGTTTTCTTCCTCCCAAAATGCCGTCAGCGCATCCCAGAATGCTTTCTGTTCCTCCGGTACAGCATCGCAGCCATTTTCAACCGTATATTTCACGGTTTCATCCAACGACCAGCCGGCTTCCAGCTTTTCCGCCGCGCCTTGTAGCTCAAAATAGTTGAATGTAAAGCACTTGCCAAAATTGAAAAGCTGCGTTGCGATCTCTTCGCCGTGGCGCTGTTTGACAAGCAGCAGCGCTATATAATTCTTGTCGTAAAAATCCGCCGTTACTTCCGTTCCGTAATGGTCTAACTCCGTCGCATATGCCGCCCAGGACTCCACGACATCATCCGCCGCTTTCGGCAAAAGATTTTTGATTCTGTTTTCAAACTCTTTCCGCTGCATGAGTTATCGACCTCCGAGAACCCACGGATTATTTAAGGCGTTCATGTGCGCGTTCATCATCTCCATGATCTTCGGCTCATCCATGACGGCGGACAGCTTGACGAGATCCGCATAGCTCTTTTTCGGCTGAACCGCGCCCAGAACCTCGTGATATCCCATGCCCTCCGATTTCATCATGTCGCTGTTTTCGCAGCGCGTCCAGATTGCCAGAGAGATACAAGCCTCGTTTCCGATGTACTTGTATCCGTCCCGCGCGTCGCGGAAGTGAATTTCAGCAGTCAGAATCCGACCATCCGCCAGCTCGATAGACTTCTTGATCTGCTTCTCACCAAAAATAACATAGCGCTGGATATCGAACCGAAAACCGTTTTGAAGTTTCGCGCTCCACTTGTTGACCTGCTCACGAGTTACGCTCGGCATAATGTTACCTCCATTTGTTTACAATGTGATTTCTACGCGCCTGCTCTTGCCGTCCAGCACCTTCTGGAGCTTGCAGGCCATCGCGTCAAACTGTTCCTCCCGCAGACGGTACAACGAACCATCCAAAGAATTATTGCTATTGTCCGCGTTATCCGCCATGCGAGCGGCTTCATGATACGCCCGCGCTTTTTCTTGAAGCGCTCCGATCATCCACTTGATTTCCGTTTGTGTAAAGCTTTGCATGTTTCATCCTCCTGTTATATCTACCCGCCAGATTTTCCGCTTGCTTACCAGTAGATACAAATTTTCTTTGTAAAGATGAGATACAAGCCCATCGGCAGCACCATAAAAGCGCCCGTTCCGTCACGATCTTCTACCGTTGTACCGTGTGCGCAAACAATCAGCATCACCACGGACAGCACCACCAGCAAAAGCCCCATCAAACGCTGCTGTATCATCACCTGCGAGCGCGTCCGCGATCTTCTCCGTCTCCGCTCATACATTTTCATTTCCTCCGTTCTCGTCATCCGTTCCGTTTGCAATCCACCATTCAGGCGCGATATACAAAGCTTCCGCCGTATCCAGCAAGCCCCAGCCCTCCAAAGTCAGGCCGCAAAAGCTCCGCTTGATCTCTACCCATCCGCCCGCCTCCGTGTGAATGTAGAGCTTTTCCGCCAGTCCAACAGATACCACGCGGCGCGTTACCGTTCCATCCGTTACCAATACAAGCCGCTTATCTGAAAAGGCTTTTTCAATCATCTGAAAAGCTTTGTTTGCATCCATCCGCTACACCCTCCAAGCGTTCCCGCCGTTTGCTTACCGTCGATCAAGATTTTTTCAGAGCAGCCGCCCCAGCTCCTACCGGAGCGGCGCTCATACTGTTTAACTACTTCCTTACGCCACAGCTTCCGCAGGTGTAAGGCCGATATTCCGCAGAGCCTCGCGCATCTTGTCAATGCGCTTATGGACGGCGGCGCGATTGATTCCGACAACTTCCGCGATCTCGCGTTCCGTGTAATTGTCGCGCTTGCATTCAATAATCATGCGGTCGATCTCGTCGCGGCTGTTTACAAACTGTTCCAGCGCTACGCGCAGCGTTGCGGTGCTTGCCGTCTCATCCTTGCCGGTGCTTGCCATCGTGTCCAGATAGTCGCGGCTTTCGCCGTTCTTGTCGGTGATCTCGTGAACGCGAGCGCGTCCGTGCTTGATATCGTCACGATATACGGCGCGGATTGCATCCTTTGCGCTACGATACACCAGAGCCACCAGAGAAATATTGACCTTACCAGATGCGGCGCGTTTTGCGTTGAGCTTGTCCAGATAGTCAGCATCCAGCCGTTCCGCCAGCTTTACCCAAGCCTCATTTACAAGACCGTCGATCCCGTGATGATTCAAGAACCATGCAACAGTCTCGTTAAACTCTGCATAGTGATCTTCCGTGCTGTATCCGATCTCGTTCTTTGCTGCCTTCTTGATGTTAGCCGTCAGCATGTTGATCTGCGCTTTGGTATCCATCGCCGCCCACTGGTGCAGGATGTTTTCCGGCGTGTTCTTTGCGTCCTCCCACGCCATAGCCAGACAGAGAGAGAACACAGGGCGCAGGCCATCGCCTTTGTCGGTTTCGTGATAGATAGCCCAGGCGCGGGACATAATCGACTTGACATTGTACTTTTTCATTTCGTTTACCTCATTTCATTGACCAGCGCCGCAGCGCGTTTTAATTTCGGTTTCCCACGACGGCCAGCCGTGGCCGTTTCGGTTAGTCACCATCTAACCATCATCAGGCGGGATTTCAAGAAAAGTAAATGTTGTAATCGTTGCGCGTGATATTCGGATTCCCTTCATAGACGGAGTACACAAAAACGCTGTTTTCCACTTCCTCGCCGTTTATATACCACTCGCAATGGCCTTGCCAGCATCCAAGATTCGGGAAGTCCTGCCGGTTTGTGATGCAGCCAGTAGAAACGCCGATCTTCTCCAGCTCGTCATACATCGCCGCGATCTCGTGCGGCTCGTGCCATCCGCTAAACCGTGCCGCGATCTCGTTTGCTGCCTTGATTTGCTTTCTCGTTGCTTTCATTTCAAACCCCGCTTTCATTTTACCGGCGCGGCGGGAATGAACCCGCCGCCGCTGTTATACTCGATCAGATGAAATACATTTCGCCGTTGTATTCAAGGGCAATCGCTTCTTGCCCCATTTCGCGCTTCAGCTCGTAGCAGAGGGAAACGACATCATCAATATACTTTTCAGCGTCAGCCGTGGAGCAGTACGCAAAAACCATCGTTGTAGATTCTTTCACCAGCTCGCCAGAATCGGAGACCCAATAACCGCGAACCGGCGAAGCCGTAGCACCACCGAAACAGGCGGACAGAGTACGCGCGACGCGCTCAACGTATGCGGCGTTGTCGATCTCCTGATCTACGGATACCGTAGCGGGAACGTAGACGGTGATCTTGCTTTTCAGAGGGACGAGGGCGGACAGCTTATTCATGATGTTTACCTCCATATTATTTAACTACTTCCTTAGATCGTCCAGCAGCGGCGCACCCGCCGCCGTCGATCTCGTTTCCTTTACCTTACATTAAGGATTATACCACACAAAAGCGGAATTTGCAATAGGAAATAGCTAAATAACACCTTGACAAAATGTAAAAATAGCAAGCTAAAAACAGCATCTTTTTGTGCAATATGCTATTAGCACATCATACAAATACAGCCTTACAGAATTGTGCATTATGCCATATCCTTTTGGCCTGCATCGTCTCCCAGCGCCAGCCCCACCAGAGCCGCAGCACTGGACACGGGAACGCCTGGACACGCCCAGACAGCACCAGAGCGGACGAAGCACCAGCCCCAAAGCGGAGACAGACGGAGAGAGACACGGAGACAGCACCAACGGCAGAGCCGCCCAGAGATCAAGCCCAGAAGCGGACACGCCAGAAGAACCAGAGCCAGCACGGCAGCAGCAGCGGAGACAAGACCGCCAGCAGACAACCAGCACCACCAGAGCCGCAGAGATCGAGCCAGAGCCAGAAGAGCCAGAAGCGCGGCACTGTAGACCATGAGCGGAGACGGGCAGAGACAGAGAGAAGAAGAGCGGAAAAAGAGAGGGAACGAAGAGAAAACGACAGTAAAACGCCGCTTTTCTCCCCGTCTCACCGAACGCCCAGCAGATCAACCGCCAGAGCCAGCCCCGCACCGGCAGACATGAACGGCAGCAGAAACGCCGCCTTTTTCGGTTCCGCTTTTGTGGAGTATGCGGAACTAACGGAGATCAACGCCTATTTTGCTATCTGCATAGGGGGGTGGGTTTACATTTTCACGCCCTCAGCAACGCCAAAAATTTGGCTTTGTACCCTCTTCTCCATGCCTCTATCTTTTTCACCAAACCATCATCTTACAAACACACCGTTCATCAACGACATATTTCCTTACAAATATAAATATCCTCTGCTACAGTCTTCTCTTCGGAAGAATGCCTTAATCAACGCTGATTCTTCGTCTTCATGACAACAAGCAAAAATACATTTTCATAATTTTATGCTACAGAATACGCCTTAATCAACGCGCTTCTATCGAATTTGCAAATCAGTGGAATTAACCAAACAATATTTTCTCTCCAATTTTTATTGACTTTAGACCGATTTGTGGTATAATATCTTATGTAAGGATTGTTCGTTGAACAACGCTTTTTCTGCTACTAAAGAATTAGCTAAACAATATGCAAGGAGTGATGAATATGGAACAGTCTACCGAAGGTACGATCTTGCAAATAACCTTACATCCGGAGATTGAGAAGCTGCTTAGCAAGAAGAAACCCAATAACTGCAAGACTGGTGAACGCCAAACTGTATATCCCATCAAAACTCATAAGGACATTATTGCTATGGCGAACTGGTTGTACGAGCATAAAAATAACAAGTATGTACTTGCATTCACCTTAGGCATCAATCTCGGATTAAGAGCAAATGAGCTTTTGGATTTGAAGATGAACCAGGTATTCTCTCCTGATGGTTCTGTAAGGCTGATTGAGGATGAAGAAGATACCTCAGACGGAATCGACATCTACCAGAGCAAAACAAAGAAGCATAGAACTGTTTTCCTGAATGCTGCTTGTAAGGATGCTCTTGAGTGGGCATTCCCAATCAAAGGTGCATATCTGCACTCAGAAGAATATCTATTCCCGTCAAGGGAGGGTGGTGCTATTCAGGTCGGTACTTTCCGTAAGGTTCTGAAAGAATCAGCGGCAGCTTGCGGATTGAAACAGAATATCGGTACTCACACCTGCCGTAAAACATGGGGATGGCATCAGTACAAGTACAATAGTGAAAAGGCAAATTTGGACATTACCATGTTACAAAGAGCATTTGGACATAGTTCTCCAGAAGTAACCTTACGCTACCTCGGTATTACCGATGAGGAAGACAAAGCTCTCTACAAAAACATGTGCATCAATGTAGTCTCAGACCATGATTTCGTAGGGTGATGATTATTCCATTGCTATAAACAAAAAAGATTTGTCTGGTATTAAGGGGTACGGACACAAGAAATGCGTTGAACAACGGTATGTTTGGCATCTAAATTTCTTAATTTTCGACCAACTCGGTCGAAAACGAGGAAAATCGAGTGACTTTGGAGGCTGAAAATGAGGCGTAAAACACAACCTGCATACGAGGATATTATGAAGCTGGAAAGCCATGAAATGTCCACATACTCTTATCGGAATCTGATCGACAATGTTCATAAGGGCTGTTATGTTGAAGCTGCTTCTTCGCAGCAGGCCGGCGTTGTAGAGTCCATTATCAGAAATCGTCTCGGCATTCCGGTTTGTTTGAAAGTCCGCTATGGAGACGATGCTTCGGTCGATTATATCTCCGTAGATCGAGTGAGTTTTTGGGAGCCGTATTCGTATTGCGTTCCGGATGAAACCTACTGCGACTATTTTGAAGAAGGCTTTGATGACGAGGTAGACGAAGATGGTCAGAGTGTGTGATGCTATTATGGGTAGCGGCAAGACCAGCGCGACGATTGGGTATATCAATGCTCATCCGGAAAAGAAGTTCCTCTATATCACGCCGTACCTCCCAGAAGCGGAAAGAATTAAGAATAACTGCCCTCAGGCGGATTTCGTTGAGCCGAGCGACAGGATTCCGGAATTCCTCTTTTCTAAGGCTATGCACACATTAGGGCTGATTCAGCAGGGGCGCAATATTACATCGACGCATCAGTGTCTTATGTACTATACGCCAGAGACGATCAAGCTCCTAAAGGAAAACGGATACTGCATTATCATCGACGAAGAAGTGACTGTGCTGCAGGCAGATAAACAGATTGCCTATTCTGATATCCAGCTCGCAATTGATGCCGGCTATGTTTATGAGGCTGCTCCGGACGAATACCGTAGAACCGACAAGCCGTATGACGGCGGCGTATTTTCTCACATGTTTCGCCTTATGGCATCAAGACCGCTGGTTTATAACAAATCAAAGCAGAACGGGTGCGTGTGGTACTGGCTATTCTCCAAAGAACTGTTGGAAGCTGTTGATGATGTGTTCGTGCTTACCTATCTGTTCAAAAACTCTGAAATGGATCTGTTTATGCAAATCAATAACATCCCGTATGTGAATATCGGTATTCGCCGTACAGAGGGCGGAGGGTATATCTTTTCTGACAAACCGGAGTATGTTCCGGATTATGTGTATCGTCTGAAAGACATGATTCATATTGATGACGGTCAGCGAATCAATAGCGTTGGCGATATTAAACACGCGCTTTCTATGAACTGGTACAAGTCAAAAACAGATGGTGTGAATCAGGTTCGCCGCAATTTAATGAACTACTTTCAAAAGCGAAGCGGTGATATTCCGGCACAAGAGCGAATGTGCGGTACTTACAAGGAGTATTGGGGACGAATCAGAGGAAAAGGCTATTGGAACTCATCGGTAGTCTTTAATGCAAAGGCAACCAACCAATTTAGTCACTGTCGGGCGTTGGCCTACCCAATCAATCTTTTTGCGAATGGCGATATCGTTCACTATTACGCGAGTAAGGGTGTAATTTTTGATAACGACCATTATGCGTTGTCAACTATGATTCAGTGGATCTGGCGTTCTGCAATTAGAAACGGTGAAGAAATCAGCTTATATCTGCCAAGTAAGCGTATGAGGGATTTGCTTACGGAGTGGATTGAAAAAACGAGTAAAGGAATTAGCTAAACCATATGAAAATTGATGACGTACTGACTCTTATTGGTCTGATTTTTGCTATTTTCGCTATTTGCTATGTGATTGTTCGCGCACTTAGAAATGACGGCGGGCGTTGCGACGGTACTGATTGTGATAATTGCCCGTTCCCACGTTGCCATTCGCAGAATCAAGATGATGACATGGAACAGTGAAAACGAGTGCTACTACGAGCGACATAGGCTCTCAAACGGGCAGTATTGTATGGTCGCGTTCTATCGCTTCTATCGGTCGAGATCCGTTGAATACCATGTCGTATTTGCCGTAGCAGATAAGAAGAAAGCCTTAAATGGCTATTTCGATCAGACCAAGGATAACAATATTTCTTTGAAGTACACTGGACGCTGCGGCGCTGAGGCTCTGATCTGGTGTAGGGATAAGCTTCTCGAATTTGAGAATGAAGTCTTTCTGTCGGATACATTTGAGACGAAAATCGTTGTTTATGGCGAAGATCATCGGCGTTTTCGTTTTTACGAGCGAGCGCTGACACGCTATGGTTATGAGAAGAAGCTAACTGACGATGGATGGGCTATGGTAAAGAAAGTCCTTAGGAACAACTACGATACTGAGGTGAGTTGAATGATTGATGTTGGATCTGCTTATTTCTGCTGTGATGAATGCCACATTTCGGAGGATGTAGAAAGAAGATATCGCAATGCTGATGAAGCTGGTGCTTTTCAATATGACCATTGCGGATGCGATAAGATTGATTATCCTTTCTTTGTTGGTGGCTATTGTGGGGATGCCTTTTGTCAGAAAGATAATTTTGAACGAATTGGAAAGCGTAAGACTGGCAAGGCGTATCGAAGAAAGATGCGCGTGAAAAAGCGCAATGATTTGATGCAGGCTATTAAAGGGTGCTATGTGCGTGATATTTGGCATCGCAAAGGTGCGTATATCGTCTATCCAAAGAATTCAAAAGCCAAGAAGTATTACCGCAATTATTCAAATCGCCTGATTCGTAGAGGAAAAATCGGTGGTGCTGGCAAAGGCGGTTATCGGCGTTGTTTTGATTATAAGTGGGAGGTTTACTAAGTATGGGAAGCGAGAAGTATTGTCCCCTTGCTTCTATTAGGGGCGGCGTTGGATCAAAGTGTATTGGAGAACAATGTGCATGGTGGATCGAGGATTGCGGCGCGTGTGTCTTTGTTGCTTTGCTGCGAACCGGCGTTGAAGACCTTAGAGAACAAAATTTAGAGCTTGCTGGATCTGTTGTTAGTTATGATGCTCAGCTTCATGAGCTTGAAAAAGAAAATCTTAGATTGCGTAAGGCTGTTGAACGGCATAGCCGATCTTCTCTGCGAGGTGAAAAATCGTGTATGAGTTAGGAATGTGTTATAAGTGCAAGTACAGAGGTGATGTTCCAGGCGATACACATAGTTGTTGTCGATATCCTGGGAATGATACGAATTTATTTGCTATGTTTGAGTCAGTAAATTTTCTTCAGGCTGCAAAGCTGGATATTCGTGCTGATAAGCATGGCGTTATGAGCGGTTGGTTTATGTGGCCTGTCAACTTCGATCCCATATGGCTGCGCAACTGTAATGGTTTTACTCCAAAAGAATCTGGTGAAGACAATGGGTAATATCAGCGAACGAGTTGCTAAGCAGATTTTGCCGGCTGAACTGCAAAAGAATTACGGAAATGAGTTTGGAATCGAAGTGTGGCGTGTTTTGAGCATTGTCGAGAAGAATGACACAGCGATTAAGGAACTTCTTGATGCGCTTGATCGTTTGGAGCAGCCGAATAGAAAAGCTCTCATTCAACATCTTTGGACGCGATATTATGACTTCGTAGCAGATAAGGTTCTGGCGCAATAATACTTGGGAGTGATTCTGGTGTTTCGGAATTTTGATAACGAGATATGGCACGGCGCTATATATCAGGGTGTTGATTACTCATGGCGATTTGAAGTGTCTACTTTCGGCAGAATACGAAGCGCCATTACTGGAAAGATCTACTCTTGCGGTTATGGCGCTGGCGGATATCAGCAGGTTTGCATTTCTGTGTTTGGACGTCGGCTTAATGTGAGAATACATCGGTGTGTTGCTGAGACTTTTATTCCGAATCCTATTGGATATGAGATCGTCAATCATATTGACGGCTGCAAGCAGCATAATTGGGCGGATAACCTCGAATGGTGTACGCGGCAGGAAAATTACTTTCACGCCGTTGATCTTGAGTTGATTGACTATGATGTACCGGCGCAACTTGGATATCTGTCACACCTCGGCGCTTATGCTGGGAGTTGTAATGGTATGTCAAAGTTGACTGAGGACGATGTGCGAGAAATCCGTATGAACTATATACCAAGAGGTTCTGGCGTAAAGTGCAACAGAAAGGAATTAGCAAATCAATATGGAGTGTCTGCGAATCTAATTTCCAAAATAGTAAGTGGTCAGATATGGACTCATGTATAAGGAGGAATCAGAGTGCGAATATGAGCGTGAAATACATAAGGCTTAATGGCGATGCGCTAAGGCAAATCGTTGAAAATGAAAAGCATTGTTTTCGCATTGCCATGAATAAGCAAGATATCTCAGGTGGAGAAATGACCGAAGCGGGATTTTTACTGGATGTTCAAGATACAGAAGATGAGCGCAAGGTCATTAAGCCGCCATACGAAAAGGGAGATATTCTTGCTCTAAAAGAAACATGGGCAATGATTGATGGCAAGTATGTGTATCGTTTAGACAGAGATCCGCCGCAAGGTTATCTCTTGTTCAACTGGAAGCCATCTGTTCAAATGCCAAATGATGCTGCAAGGAACTTTATAAGAATTACAAATGTTCGTGTAGAACGACTGCATGATATTTCGCTTGACGATATCGAACGAGAGGGTATTTGGTTGCCAGGTGTTTTGTCGCCTGAGCTTGCCTTTGCATCGAGGTGGAATAGTGGACTATCAGAAAAGAAACGAGCTAAGATCGGATGGGAACAAAATCCATTTGTTTGGGTTTTTGATTTTGACCGACGTGTTTATGTAGAGGATGGAAATGGAGAACAAAAACAATAATTTAGTTGATATAGATGATGTTTCCTGTCTTTTGGCGGCAATCCCGATTTTTACATTGTGCGATGTTGTTTGTGGCGGAAGGTGCTGTGCAATTCAGGGCTTCTCGGATAAGCCAGAAGTTCAGTGTCAAAGAAAAATCAAGAAATTTCTATTGGAATATATAGGTGAAGCACATGACGGGTGATATTAGAGAGACAGCTATTGATCATGTTGCTGGAGAAAAGATAGCAACATTCTTTAGTAGTGAAACAAAGTGGATCAATCAAATATGGAAACTTAAAGAGCAATACCCAGATGAAGTAGAGATTCGGCATGTGAATTCGGACGGAAGTTTGATTGCTCATATTCCAGCGGAATGGTTCAAGGTAAAACCAAAAAAGAAGGTAGTTATGACGGAGGAGCAGATTGCTGCTTCCAAAGCGCGTCTTGAAAAGGGCAGGTTAAAAAGATTGGAGATGTTAGGAGATGATGCGCATGTGACAGAGGAAAGGAACAATGAAATATGAACGACAATGCTTTGACTTGTCATGGATGTTATTGGGCTGACAAGTGTTTATGTGATAAAAGATGTGATGATTTTACTCCTATTGAGCAATCGGAAGATATTCCGTATTACGAAAACATCTTGCAAGAAAACCAAGAGACATATTTTTCGGAGTGTGTAGGCGACCTATACTAACAATCCGAATGTTAGTGTGTAATTTTTATGATAGTGTGGCGCGGACGGGCAAAGCCCGTCCGCCCATAAAGGAGAGAAAGATGATTTATTTAGATCATGCAGCGACAACGAGCATTCGACCGCCTGTATATGAGGCGTTGAATTATTGGTATGGTTCTGGAAGATGTGGCAATCCAAGCTCTCTTCATTCCGCTGGCCGACAAGCGCACCAAGCCATTTATCAGGCTCGTTT
>ERZ857693.1904-NODE-1904-length-23210-cov-4.354913_pt1 | contig 23210 bp, 26 predicted proteins | sample MGYA00519765_ERZ857693 | MGnify/ENA primary metagenome ERZ857693 (study PRJEB31778, sample SAMEA3449354) | human gut metagenome | biome: human gut; feature: human-associated habitat; material: faeces | place: United Kingdom | collected 2010/2012 ... | reverse complement strand
ATAAAAGTATAAAACATAGGACAATGAGATTTACGAAAGTAGTAGAAAGGAATGATTGATTTATGGCAAATACAGAGAAAAGAAAACCACTACCTACAATAGGTGTGGACAAGTACACATTTTTCGCAGTTTTAACAGACACATCAGAGGGCGCAACATATGGCGATCCGTATAATTTAAGAGGTACAGTCGAAATTGCACCAACAGACGCAGGCGGCAGTGATGTTTTTGACGCCGATAACGGTGCGTATGAAACATCAAACTACATTGAAAAATTAGGTCACGACATCACAAATGCCGATATTCCGCCGGAAGTTGATTCAATGTGGCGTGGACTAACACAAAAAGACGGTGTAGTAGAGGTTGGCAACGATACAAAAACAGTTTATTTCGGTGTTGCGTGGAGAATTATGAAGTCTGACGGCTCATACCGTTATGTGAGATATTACAAGGGTTCATACAGCTTTGCGTCAAACGTCGGAGGTAAAACAAAAGCGTCAAGCGGTGCGCCTGAAAAGCAAACTGCAAAGGCTACATACACAGCCGTACAACGTGATTTTGACAACAACTATTACGCATACTTTGACGAAAGCGATTTGCCGGAGGGCGTTACAAAGACAGAACTTGAGGAAAACTGGTTTAAGGATATGAACTACTATCCAGTGAAGAAAGCACTGTAAAATAAACGTAATTTGACATTATATGAGGTATAGTGTAGAATAAAAATAGGCTGAAAAGCCTTGATATATGGAGAGCGGTGGCGGCTCTGTTTCGGAAAGGAAATATTATGAGTGAAACCACAATACAACTTGTATTGATTTTGCTTATTGTATGGATATTAAAGAAATAACCGCCCTAACGCAATAGGACGGTTATTTGGGTAGAAAAATATTTTCTACACTAAATATAAACTAATGTATTAGAAACGGCTGTTTACCGTTCCTCTTATATCTAAATTATAACACAATAAAAAATGTATGTCAAGCACGCATATAGCGTGCTTTTTGTATGCAATGAATTAGGAGGAATATTATGCAACACACATTAACATTTAAACACGATAATAAAAAATACGTTTCAAAGCCGTTCGACTTTGAGGCAATGTGTATTATTAATGACGCACATAACGATGAAAATAAAAACGGACCGTTAAACATCTGCCGAGAGGCGGTGGACTATATGTTCGAGGGAACGGACGCAACGCAGGATATTATTGATGCCATTGATGTAGGCACACATTCAAGACTATGTATGGAATTATGGAAATTCTATATAGACGCGTTGACAACAAAAAACGAGTAAAGGGCAGTAATTCCTCAAAAAGCCAACCACTGCGTACTTTGTACGCAGATTGGTTTAGGCAAAGAGGGTTATTGCCGAATGTAATATCAAAGCAAAATCCGTTTGTTTTGTTTAAAATGATAGACGATTTGGAAGATGATACGGAAGAGGTCTATACAGGAAACGACCCGTATTTAAAAATGTTTTATGGAATGTAGTGAGGTGATTTGTAATGGCTGATGCGGCAGAATTAGTAGTAAGAATAAGAGGTGATGCGTCGGATTTAGAGGCAACAATAAGCGGTGTATCGCAACAACTCGAAGAATTGGAACGAACACAAAGCAATACAAAAGGTGTGAAAGGTGTAAGAGAAAGCACAAGTGCATATCAAGGTCTTGCAAGTCAGATTGAAGATACCGGAAAAGGTATAAAAGAAGTCGGCGAAAGTATTGACACGATAACAAAACCGATACAATACGCATCAACGGCTCTTGCCGCCGGAGGTGTTGCAAGTGCGAAGTTTGCGATAGATTTTGAGGATAGTTTTGCCGGAGTTAAAAAGACGGTTGACGCTACACCGGAACAGTTAGCCAAAATAAAGCAAGGCATTATTGATTTGTCAACAACAGGTATTGACGGCAGAGGCGCGATACCACAAACAACGACTGAACTAAACGAACTTGCGGCGGCGGGCGGTCAGTTAGGCATATCCCAAGAAAATATCGTCGACTTTACGGAAGTAATGGCACAAATGGGTTCAGCAACAAACCTTGTCGGCAAAGAGGGTGCCGCAACACTGGCACGTTTTCAGAATGTTATGGGTGTCGGTCAAAACGAAATCCGTAATATCGGCAGTGCAATCGTTGATTTGGGTAACCACAGTGCGACAACAGAATCGGAAATCGCGGAAATGGCACTGCGTATGGGTAAATACGGTTCATCTGTACGAATGTCAGCGGCGGACGTGTTGGGTTATTCTGCCGCATTGTCCTCATTGGGAATTGAGGCACAAATGGGCGGTAGTGCGATAGGTCGTACGTGGCTATCCATAGAAACAGCCGTTGCAAGCGGCGGAGAGGGCTTGACGAAATTCGCAAAGTATAGCGGTAAGAGTGCGGAAGAATTTAAAGAGCAGTGGAATACTGACAGCTCCGGTGCATTTAACGGACTGTTAAAAGGCTTGCAGTCTGCCGAGAACTTAACATTGGCATTGGACGATTTGGGTATAAACAATACGCAGGACATTCAAGCAATGATGGCATTAGTCAACGGTTATGATTTAGTAACAGAGAGTGTCAATCGTTCAAACACCGCATACAAAGAAAATACGGCACTACAAGAAGAATTTGACAGAAAAGCCGAAACAACTGCGTCACAGTTGTCAGTTACCAAAAACAATATTGTTGAGGCGGCAAGAAGTATCGGCGAAACAATGTTGCCGTCAATAAAAGACGCAAGCACCACAGTAGCTGATTTTGCAAAAGGATTGTCGCAAATGGACGACGAACAAAAACGTGCTGTTGTTAATACCGGTGCTACGGTCATTGCTTTAGGTGCATTGTCAAAAGTCGGTGTCGGAGTGATTAAGGGTGCAGGCGATTTTGTTGAGGGATTAGGAGTAATCAGCGATAAATTGCCTATTATAGCAGACGCAACGTCAGCGATAAAAGTATCGACTGCGGGGTTAGGCAGTTCATTTTCTGCATTAGCGCCGATATTCGGTGCAGTATTAGCGCCTGCGGCGGTTGTTGCAGGGTATAAGGTTGTTGCCGACCACGTTACAGAGGCTATTGAAAACAACGCAAAATTGGGTCAAAGCTACAAGGAATTATATTCTCAGTGGCAAGACGCAGACAACCAAGTTTCGCATTTGGAAAATCTGCGAAGTGAATACGAAAAACTAAACGAATCAATCAACAGCGGTACATTAAATCCCGAAGAACTCGAAAGCGCTAAAAACCGCATAAACGACATTATGCAGGAAATCAAGGCGACTACAAATGATGATACCATAAAATTAATGATTGATACAGGCGAATTTGACACCGCACTTGCAATGGCGGTTTCAAACGCCAAAGACAGTGCGAACGAAATTAAAGACGCATTGGATTTAACATCAGGCAAAAAGGCACAAAAGGCAGTATCAGAGGGATACGACGCACTTCAAAAAGGTAGTTCCTACGGTATGGACTACAAAAATCAAAAAGAAGAAATGAGTCAATGGTTGCAACAAGCAACTGATGTTAAAGAAAAATACCAACAACTGCAAGAAGAAATGACTGCGGCGTATGCAAGCGGTGACAAAGAAAGACGCCAAAAAGCCATACAAGCGAGAGATGCGTTTGTAAATGAAATGACCGACAGTGAATTTTCAAAGGCATATGAAAAAATGCAAGGTCAGAAGTTTTCATTCGGAGAAATGAAAGACGTTCAAAAGCAGGTTGACAATATAAAAGCTGCATATAACGAAATCAGTACAAGCATTGAAAAGATGGACGAACGTGCAAATAACGGTCGTGAATCACTACAAGCTGTAGCGGAAGTGGTTACATCGGAATCTATGAACTTAAACGGTTTCAAGAATATGCAAGAAGTCTTTGAAAGTGGCGGTATTGCAGTTGATAATGTATGTAAACAAATCAAATCAACTATGACCGATTTGGGATTTGAAAATCAAGACATTGCCGCACAAATCGCACTGTTTAAAAACGGTTTTCAAGACCTACAAGGTGCAATTAATAATAACGCATTGGACGCTGTTGTAAATGATTTTGTCAAACAAGGTAAAGAAATCGGACTAACGTCAGAGGAAATAGTCACGAAAGCCGCATTAATGAAAAACGGTTTTTCTGATATTCAACAGGCTGTAGCGTCAGGTGATGTAAGTGGTTTAGTGAAAGACCTATCAAGTTTAGGTGGCGATTTGGGACTAAGCACAGAGCAAGTTGACGCATTGGCGCACAGTTTGGGATTATTGCCTGAGGATAAACATATTGAAATTGACGCAAGCGGTGATGTGTCTGCAATCGAGAACGCAAAAAATGCTGTCGAGGAAATAAATAACGCAGGCAATGTACAATTACAAGTCAGTGCCGAGGGTGATATATCTGTATTAGATACGGCTGATTCAAAGTTACAGGAATTAATCAACAACAACCAAGTTACCATAACATTCAATGTAGATACAGGCGGTTTTGATATTAACGATTTGAATGGTAATAAGTTGGGTGAAATCACTGCAACGGGTAAAGTTATATGGACTAACGACAGCACAGAGCCCGACAACTATACGGCACCACCCAAAGAGGGCAATGTTACATTTAAGAAGAATAGTGCAGAACCTGACGGCTATCAACCCGAAGACAAATTTGCGACAGTCCATTATACTGTTTCTGTTGAGGGTTCGTCTATAGAGGGACTAAGCGATAAAAGTGCTCCTGCGGCACGTTTTGGCAGTACGGGAACGTTCGTCAAAAAGAAAGTCGCAAAAGGTACGCAGAACTTCGAGGGCGGTTTGGCAATGGTTAATGATGAAAAGGGTATATCTGACCCACGAGAATTAATCGTTGACAAAGGACGTGCATTTATACCGCAGGGCAAGGACGTAGTATTGCCGTTGTCAAAGGGTGCAAAGGTGTACACAGCGTCACAAACCAAGGCGATAATGAACGGTATGGGTATACCGCATTACGCAACAGGAAAAGACAATTCAGACGCGTTTACATCAGCCAAGGACGATTGGACACATTACACCAAAACGCACGCAGTAACGACCACACAAGAACTTGAGAAGTGGTTAGAATTTCAAGAGAAATTCAAGTCGAATGACAAGGATATTGCCGATATAGAGGAACAAATTTTCTCTATTATGCAGAAACAGACGAAAGAGTACAACGAACAGTCAAAGGCGTACCTCGAAAAGCACAGTGCTATAAACGATTGGGGCGACAACGGCGACAATCCTATCGACGCTTTCAAACGTATAAAAGACAGAAATTATCAAGACTTACAAGACGCAAAAATCACTTGGGATGATTATGTTGACAACGTGTCGGACGCAGGCGAAACGCTTTATGACGATATGAAAAGTTACTCTGACAGTTGGCTTGAACATCAGCAGAAGTATCACAATATGTCGATAGACGACTACATTGCAGGTATCGACAGAGAGGCGGAACGTCTTGAAGAATTTTATGCGAATGACGTTATTAATTATCAAAAATACGTCGAGGAAAAACAGACACTTGAAGAAAAACGTTATGACGCAGTGGCTCAAAAGAATGCTGACGAGTATTCGGCATGGCAAAAAGACGCAGACGCTTGGCAGGAGTTAAGAAGTACATATGATGATTGGGATAAGTACGGTGACAGTGAGGAAGATTTTCTAAAACGCAAAATTGACCGAGTAAAAGAGTTTTACAATGCGGGTAAAATCAGTTTTGAGGAATTTATTGACGACACAAACAAGTACAGTATGGAACTGTACAAGTCGCAATCAAGTGCGGTTGACAAACTGCTCCAAAAGCAACAAGACTATATTTCAAATATCAAAGACGAATTTTCAAAGCAAGAGCAAGAACTTCGTGACAGTTGGGACGTAGCAGATCGCAAAACCGATATGTCAGAGGTGCAGGCACAACTTGATGTGTACGCAAATTCAGTTACTGATAAGGGGCAACAGAAGTACAAAGAACTGCAAGAGCAGATGAAACAGTTGCAACGAGATGAAGAATTGTACCAACTACAGAAAAAGAATAATGCCACTATTGAAAGTCTTGAGGCTGAATACAAGCAAATGGAGGACGGCAAGAAAAACATTCTTACAGGATTGCAAAATGCCGACATCAACATATCTGCATATGTAGCAACGATAACCGATAAGGTTTCGGCGACAGGCGGCAATATAGAAAGTTTGCTAAGTCGAATGCTTGACAAATTCGATAGTTTTAAAATTGAAAATAATTCAATGAGCGACAACAGGAAGATCATAAATAACTTCATGCAAATGACACCGGAAGAAAAACAAGATGCATTGAACAAATACGTAGGATTATAGGAGGAAAGATATGCGTAACGGTTTTGAATTTAACGGCAAAAATACAACGGAATTTAAGCGAGTGACGGTCAGAACAAAAGACCGTCCCATATTTCCACAGGTAAAGGAATTTACCGAAAATGTCAATGAAGCAGACGGTGAATATGATTTTACAGATGTATCAGGTCATGAATATTTCAATACACGAAAATTTCAGATTGATTTTAATATCGGTGCAGACAGTACCGAAGAATTAAACAAAAAACTGACCGCTATAAGTCGTTGGTTTAAGGGCAAAGGCACGCTTATATTTAACGATATGCCGCTTGTCAAGTGGAATGTAAGGGTAATAGACAGCGTGTCGTATACGCCTGAACACGACGGCAGAAAAGCTGTTTTGTCGGTGGCGTATAAGGCGGAGCCGTTCTCGGAGCTTATATTTGACGCTCTGAACGGACCTTGCCTTGACACCGATATTTCACTTGATACCGAAATTCCGATAGGTCAAGATGAATATTTAACATTGAACGGTAATGGCACATACAAAAATATACCGAATATCGGTGATGTACACGTCAAACCGATTATAACGGTAACGGGTGCAAAAAGTCCGTTTACCATAAGCAATAACGGTAAGAGTATCACTGTTAAATACACAGGTGACATAGTTATCGACTGCGAAAAAGAAATAGTTTATAGCGAAAATACAAGCCTTATGGCATATGCAGAGGGTGAGTTTTTTGAACTTGCTCCCGAACTGGATAACACGATAACGGTAACAGGCGGCGGTGTCGTACAGATAAATTACACGCCTAAATTTTTGTACGACGTAGATTTTGATAATATGAAATGGAGTGAATAACATGGCTTTTAAATTACACGAATGGAACGAAACAGACTTCACAGGCGGTTGCCTTGCATATCTTAACAAGGCGTATGAAGTGGCGGTGTTCGAGGGATTGCAGGAAACGCACACAGTTTCTTTTAAGTACCCTATGAAAGATGAAAAAGCGGAGCTTATCAAAGAAAATCGTATAGTATCGGTCGAAGGACAAGCATACCGCATTACACTTGTTAAGCGAGATTACAGCGGTTCAAGAATTATGACGGTTAAGGCTAACAGAATATTCTATGATGACGCACTTCATCATCACTTGCCGACAATCGGCAACGATACGGACGTGACAAAATCAACAATAGGTGTTGACCCGTACGACGTTATAAAACTTGCAATATCCGATACAAAGTTTGAGCTTATACCCGACAGTGAACTTAAGGAAATGGGTATGACGAGAATAGGCGCAGACGGCGTTAAAATCGACTTTTACCCGACTGATAAGATAAATACTTATGACGTAATTCAAAACGTCATAGAGGCTTACGGCAGAGGTGAAATATACTACGACAATTACCGATTTGCAGTGGTTGAGCGTATCGGAAAAGATAACGGCGTGAGAATGTCAATAAAGAAGAATATGACAAGTCTTTCTGTCGAAAGAAACACGCAAGAACTGACAACAAGACTGTATATGTACGGCAAGGACGATTTGACGATTTCATCAGTAAACGGCGGTAAGCCGTACATTGACAGTAAAGAGGGTATTGAGAAGTACGGTATTCGTGAGGCGTACCGAGATTACAGCGATTACGATGACCCCGAAAAGCTAAAGGCGTTTGGTGAGTGGGACTTAAAGGGCGAGGGTAACGAGTATAGACTTGACCGCCCTCAACTGACAATCACGGGTGATGTGGTTGATTTGAGTAAACTCGCTGAATACGGTGATTTTTATAAAATCTCTTTGGGTGATACAGTACACGTTTTTGAAGATAATATCGAACATAAACAACGAATTGTATCAATGACATATTATCCGTACAGTGCAAAACAGCCGTCAGTAACAATCGGTCAGCCTACATTGGCTAATGCGTATTACCACGCGTGGTATATGGGTAAGCTGATTAAAACTATTCAGAAAAATTCGGGCAGAGCGAATAAGCTGAAAACAAGCTATTTTCACGGTACGGTGAACAGTACCCAAAACCCCGTCAGATCCGATAATAAACAGCTACTGTTGGACGGTGATTTGTTGTATATCGAGGACGACAAGGGCAGACGCCGTATAAATCTCGGCAATATGGACGGTAAATTTGTTTTTGAGTTGTTCAATCAGTTGGAAAAGAAAACAATCAAAATGGACGAGGACGGTAATGTAACGATAACGGGTATATTTGCGACGGGTACAGATACAGAAGCAAGAACTGTTATAGACAAAAACGGTATCCAAAGTTACGACGCTGACGGTAAAAGATACGGTTTGTGGTGTAACGAACCTACCAATAAAGACCAAAGGTATGCTGATTTTAAGTTATATTATGGTGGAAAAGAAGTTTTTCAAGTGTATAACGGTATCAGTGAAACATCTATAAGATTACAAGGAAGTAATATTTTATATGGTGGAAACGGTGCGACACACGGCGTAGGAAAATGGGTATTTGAACAGGGAGCAAGCGGAACATTTCAAACAGCAGACGGAAAAACGGTAACTGTTTCGGGCGGTCTTATAACAAGTATTTCATAAAAGATATTTACAAAATTATTCCTTTGTGGTACAATTTAGGCATCACAAAGGAGGTATTTCTATGAAAGGGAATATGAAAAGTTTTATATGCGGTATGCTCGTTATGGGTGTTATATCGTGCGCGGGAGCGTATGCGACTGATGTATGGCAAAATATAAATGTTTTACCGAACACAATAAAGGTTGTTGTAGACGGCAAAGAAGTACAAGCCGATAATTTCTTGTACAATGATACAACATACTTGCCGATAAGGGCAGTAAGTGAGGCATTGGGGAAAGACGTACAGTATGATACCCAAACAAGCACCGCCACAATATCAGAAAAGAAAGAAGATGATAATATGGCAGTTACAAGCAAATACACGCCACCAACAGAATATATAAACGATTCTGATTATATAATGCAAAAGGACGGCGTATATTACGCATTATTAAATTTTGTATGGGATATGGTGCAAGACGCAGATTGTAAGGCTGAATATGATCATGATACAAAAATGATTAAAATATTAAAAGATAAGAAAGAAATATATTCTTGCCAAGCAATTTTAGTAGAGGATAGAAGTGTTATCCCGTACGACCAATTTGTTGACGAGATACAGCCGTTGTTGAAATAAGAAAGTATCAATTAAGATTGTTAAAATCAAAGAATTTACTTACGAAGTCATTTTGACTTCGTAAGTAAGAACGACAAGAATAGAGTATAAGTAGATAAATTTTCAGTTGTTACCAAAATGGTATCAACTGAAAAAAATCAAAGACACCTCATTATGGGGTGTCTTTTGTGTTGGTTAACCACTTCGATAATATCGAAGTAGTTAAAGCAAAGCGAATGAACTAGGTCAATAATATTGACTTAGTTTAGGGGGTCTCCATTTTGGAGATACCTACTAACCACGTGAATAATATTCACGTGGTTAGTGTTTTCAGATATATCCCGAACTAGGTTAATAATATTAACCTAGTTCAAAATGCACGTTTTTGATACGAATTTATAAAAGGTTAGTTGTTATCTTCCGATGTATCGGCTTTTTTGGATAGCAAATATCCTATAAAGTCATAGACCGTTTCTAAATGTTCTTGGTCTAATGTTTTCGCTAATCTGAAAATTTTTATCATATTATCATCACCAGGAGCAGAAATATCAGAAAAGTCGTTTATGGCAGAAAAGTATTTGTCTTTCTCCTGTGCGGGGTGCGAAATATTTGGTATATCAGTATTACCAACAATATAGTCCAATGATACATTATAGTATCGAGCTAATTCGTTTAAGATTTCAATGTTGGGCGAACGATTACACGTTTCGTAGTTGCCAAGCGTAGATGACGATATTTTTAAATCGTTAGCTACATCTCTTAGTAGTAATTTGCGAGAACGTCTTAAATTTCGTAATCGAATGCCTGTGATGTTTGTAGATTCACACATAGTAAACACCTCCTCCGTTTAATGTAATTATATAATAAAAATATGAAAATGTCAAAATAAATTCAAAATAGGGGTTGACATATTACAAAATGAATGATATACTACAAACATCAAATGACAAAATGAATAAAATAATTCAGAATGTCAAATAGAAAGAGGGTGAATTAAATGAGATATCTAAATTTTAGTGTTGATGATGAAACCTATAAAAGGGCGAAAATTGATGCGGTCAATGAGGGCAAGACAACAAGACAGTATCTTGTAGATATTCTGACAGAACATCTAAATCAAAAAATGAAAACAAAAAAATAGAATGTTGTCACGACTACCAATCAACACAACATTCTAAACAAAACTCCGAAAGGAATTTATATATACATTATATCATAACCTTTCGGATAAATCAAGTGTAAAGAAAGGATAATGAATATGACAAATCAATTAGTACCGATTGAAATGAACAATCAGAGAATTTTAACAACACAACAACTTGCGGCAGTCTATGAAACAGATACAAACAATATTAAAAACAACTTCGCAAATCATAAAGACCATTTTGTTGAGGGCGTACATTATTATCTCTTAAAAGGCGAGGAATTAAGAGCTTTTAAGCGCGAGGTCAATAATATTGACCTCGTGAAAACGAATGTAAATCAGCTATACCTTTGGACAGAACGCGGAGCAAATCGTCATTGCAAAATTCTTGACACCGACAAGGCGTGGGAGCAATTCGACAACTTGGAAGAAACATATTTTAGAGTAAAGGAACAACGCCCCGATTGCATTGAAGATGTCCTTATACAGAGCTTGCAAGAGATGAAAGAAGTAAAGCAACAAATACAAGCAACCAACAAGCGCCTTGACGGTATTTCGGACATTGTAGCTCTTGACACGCATTCATGGCGTGAGGACGCAAGAAGATTAATCGTTAAGATTGCGCAGGCTATCGGCGGAAATGAATACATAAAAGACGTTAATGCAGAAGTGTTTAGACTTGTAGAGCTTAGAGGTGCAACACGACTAAGCATAAGACTTACCAATATGCGCAGACGTATGGCAGACAACGGTGTTTGCAAATCAAAACGCGATAGACTGAACAAAGTGGATGTAATCGCAGAAGATAAGAAACTTATTGAGATTTACGTTGCAATCGTCAAGGAAATGGCTATTAAATACGGCGTAGATACGGTTGCATAAGAAAGGGGTTAAAAATTATGTTAAGACACAAATTTATGAATGAGAGAACAGTTGCCTTTGACGACAAGGTATATAACGATTTAGAGTTACTTGCTGATGTTACAGGCAGAACTCGTGAAGAACTTATACATACAGCGGCAATCGACTTGATTAAGGAAAATAAAGAGTATTTTACCGAGTGTATCCTTGTAGATTATTTGGAGGACTTCTTGGACGGCAATGCGGAGCAGGAGAGTTGCAAGGTTGCAGGCGTTAAGGTCGATTTGGGATATGACGAAGATGATAATTATACGGTATATTTCAGTGTGAAAGATACCAACGGAAAAACGATAGAAGAAGAGTATCGTGATTATGACGATATAGACGCTTTAATTGATTTTCTACGTCAATTATCTTATAAAATTGACCGCGATAGCGAAGATGTGAAGAACTACCTTAAGCAAAGAATGGACTACCGTTAAAACGGCGTAGGAGGAAATTGTGATGAAAAGTGAATTGATAAATCAAATTTATGCAGACGTTTCACAGAGCGAGGAATATCAAAAATCAGAAGAAATGAAACAGTTAACTAAAATACAAGATGAGCAGGGGAAAGCCATAAGAAAGACCGTAGGGGATAGAATGTATATAAACAATATTGATGGATTTGTTTCAGCGTCGGAGGCTGGTTGTGAACGTTACGGTTTTATTTTGGGTTTTAAATATGCAATGCGACTTATACAAGAATGTTTCAATCCAACAGGACAGAATATATAAATATTAAGCACCTTTCGGGGTGCTTTTTCTATGCAAAAAAAGAGGTGACACAATGTACAGACGAATACCACCATAGCACGCTTACGGCGTGTTTTTTTAATGAGATCACAATTAATTACGATTTAGAAAGGAATGATAAAATGAAATTAAATTTTAATTTTAGCGGAAAAACGCTGTTAAAGGATTGGTGGAAAACTGTCCGTGATAATTTCACGACAATTCAAACCGACCACAACACACTGTCCGACAAATTGGACACAGAAATAACGCAACGCACCAATGCTGATGTAGGACTGTCGGACCAAATTACGGCAGAGAAAAAGGCGAGAGAAAGTACCGACAATACGTTACAAGGGAATATTGACGCAGAGGCGAAAAACAGGCGGGTCGGTGACAGTGAATTGCGAGAACAAATTTTAACCGAACAGACAAACAGAACAAACGCCGACGATATACTGAACGGCGAGAAAGCTGATAAAACCGATTTGTATGGCAAGGAAACAGATGTTGTCCATACAATAACGCACAGTTTGGAAAAATCAGATTTATCTATAGACATTAACACGTCATACGGTGACGGCACAATAACGATAAACAGTTTGGCGGTGCAGACTAAAATCTTTTTGGACGGGAATTCAGCGATACAAACAGAGCCGATTTCAGCTTCTTTTTCTGCGGAAAAGGGCGAAGAAGGCGAAAAGTGGGTTAATTTGCTCTATGACCAATATACAGGTAAACTCGGATTAGAAGTTACAGAGCAACCCGAAGCGGGAAATGTTGCAAAGATAGCGGTAACATATATGAAAGCCGAAGTTGCCGAAATGTATGCGGGTCAACTGAAGTTTGACGGTATCAAAGATTTGAGAGCATTAAAAACAGACAATAAAAATTCATTTTTGGCGGCGGTCAATGAAATTGCAACAAAACTGACAACTGAAATTTCAGACAGAGAGGGTGCAGAGCATTCACTGAATGAAAAAATCAGTACTGAAATTTCAGACCGACAGGCGGCGGACAACGAGTTGAAAGCAAAAATATCAGATATAAATACAGAACTGACAACGGATAACCTGTTTTATGATTTATCTAAATACGTCAACAGTGACAACACATTAGTCACTGACGACAGCGGTGTACAATATTTGTCATATTCGGATTTGTTTGAAAACGGAGTGTATTTGTATCACAATTTTGTTGTTGATAATTTTCGCCGTAAACCGAAAACGGAAACCACATTAGAATTGACATTCAATGTGGCGTCACGTCATATAGCTGGGGACGGTTGCGACATTGGCGGTTTGAATGTAGGTGAAACAGATGTACTGATTACATACACCGACCAAACAACAGCACGTTTTGGACAGTCGTATTACACAACAACCGATACCGGTGATAAAACAATCACGATAAACGGCACATCAGCAACATACAAAACAACGGAATTTAAAATTAAAATTCCAGTCAGCAAGGAAATCAAATCAATTTCATTTCAAATTGTATCGGATAACTTTTACACTGATGGTGACCCGACGGGAAATGTGTGTGAACAGGAAACATTAATACAATCCGCCGTTTGTTATGATGATGAATGTGTGGCGGTATTGCGTGATGATATTAACGCGAATACATCAAAAATCACTGCCAATACAACAAAAATCACCGAAATTGATAAAACAGTTACAGACATCACCAAAAATCAAGTATTTGTCATATGTGACGGCGACCACGACGAACTGAAATTACAGGCGGCATTGTCAAAAGCCACACGAGGCACGGTAGTATATATCATGGGTGATTGTGTACTGACTAACGAAAACACACAGGACAGTGGGCTTGTTTCGGGGTTCGGTCATTATAATGCTATATTAAATGTAGGTATACGAGTTACATTAGACGGTACTTACTGTAGTTCAATTACGTTTAAAAATACCAATCCTGCCGCACGTCAAGTTATATTCTTCTTGGGTATTATGGCGAAGTTAAAAAATATAAATTTCCAAGAGGATAACACCACCTGTACTCAAACATCTGTTAATCCTATGATTTTATTTGGCAATAGTAACGCAATTGTTGATAATTGTATATTGGGCGAAGCATATGATGTAAATCAAAATGATAGTACCGTTGGTAATATCATTATGTGCAGTGGTTCAAAATTTACAAACAACGTCATTGACAGTTGGGGTTTAAAAACTAAAACTAATACTGGTAGCTGTATGAAATTTTCGGGTGTTTTTGTAGATAATAATAAATTTACAAATATATGGACTACCGACAATTCAGAGTCGGGATATTTAATGTCTGTATTATCATCGACATTTATAAACAATGTATTTGAAGATAACACCGTACCGCAAGGGGAAATATATTTCAGCGGTAACAAAAGTCTTTGTTATCATAATATTTTCAATAGTAGTGATATCGGGAATATTACACTGACAGGCAATACAGCCAATAATGTATTTATTTCGTTAGATTTGAACGAGTGTATAACAGTCAGATTGAGAAGTATCTGTAATGACAATACATTCTTTGGATTAAAGGTAAAAGAAGGTGACTGCGTTTTTGATTTGGGTATAGAAGCAACATTCGCAAACAATTATATTAAAAATCTGTCTATTATAACAACGGATAGTACAGAAGGTAAAGAATATAATATCATTTATGCAAACAAGGCATTTTGTCGTGATAATGTGATTCTATTATCTGCGGCAACAAACATATTAGAAAATCTGTACGTTATCGAAGCTAACGCTTCGTCGGTTGTAACGGGCAATGTCACAAGTGCAAGCTCAATAGGTCAACTGGACGAAGGTTGTGTGGCTGAAGGTAATACGGTTGCATGGAGTTAAGGAGGTCGAATATGTACAAATTTTATATGAAAAACGGAACAGCGTATTTCTATGAACACGGTGTTGAAATTGACGGCACAGTGTACGGAATACATACCGACAGGGATATATTGCGTATAAAACGCAGTGTTGTAAATAACAAATTCGCCGAAACTGACGACAATTTCGATATGGACACAGAAATTGCAAAAATTCAGCATACAGACGTAACGTTGGAACAGCCGACATCAGAACAGCTGTCACAGATACAGTCAAAAACATTTGACAGTATGTCGGATATGAAACAATATGTTCAGTCTGTTATGAACGGTGAGCTGACACAGGATGAAATCAACGCAATGCTGTTACTACAGATTGCAGAGTTAAAGGCAGGTGTCAGCAATGAATAAGGCATTGATAAAAAGATATTACAAAAAGGGGCTATATACCAAGAAACAGCTTGATGTATTTGTCAAAGCAGGTTTTATTACAGAAGCTGAGAAACAGGAGATTATGGAGGGTTAATTTATGGATAAGATTTTTAATTGGACAAGTACGGTTATTGGAATTGTAGGCGGTTTTTTCGCCGCAATATTCGGTCAATGGGATAGTATTTTATGGGCGCTGTTGGTGATAATGGTGCTGGATTATCTGACAGGTATTATCAAGGCAATCTACACAAAAACAATGTCGAGTGAGATTGGTTTTAAAGGACTGCTCAAAAAGATTACTATATTAATTATAGTAGCGTTATCAAACGTCCTGCAACAGATTACAGGCGATAACGTCGCAATTCGTGAAATTGTCATTATGTTTTACATAGCAAATGAGGGTATAAGCGTGTTGGAAAATGTGGCGGTAATTTACCCGCGAATGCCACAAAAGTTGAAAGATATATTGCTACAACTGCGCGGCGAAGATGATACGGAGGAATAAGTATGGATATTCAAATCAAACAGGGTCCGCAGTGTCACCCGTCCAACTGTTATACATATAGGAATGGCGATATTAAATATATCGTCATTCATTTTACGTCAAATAACGGCGATACGGCATTGAACAACTGCAATTATTTCAGCGGTGCAAATCGTGGTGCGTCTGCACATTATTTTATCGGTGATGACGGAATATATCAATCTGTACCCGATAAATGGGCGGCGTGGGCTGTCGGTGGTACAAAAATTTACAAACACCCGTATTGCAGGAATATGAACAGTATTTCGATTGAAATGTGCAGTCGTATTGGTGCGGACGGTAAATACTATATTCGTGACGGGATTGTGGAACAGACGATTAAATTGACAAGATATTTAATGAATAAATACAATGTTCCGGTAGAAAACGTATTACGACACTATGATGTGTGGGATAAAAAATGCCCCGAACCGTTCGTACGTCAGCCGGAGCTGTGGGAGAATTTCAAGAAAAGATTAACAGGAAGTGAGGATTTAACTATGTCACAATATACAGAATTAAAAGAATTAATCGAAAAACAGGCGGCAGAAATTGCCGATTTAAAAAACATCAACAAACAGTTGGTGAATGTAGTTCAAACTACAATGATTTACGATTTCAATGATGACAATATGCCACCGTGGGCGCGTCCTGCGGTGCAGGCGGCTATGGATTGCGGAGCGGTACAGGGTGATGAAAATGGCCGTTTAGGTTTGTCCTACAAGGATTTACGTGCCATTGTACGTGAATATCGTTGCGGATTGTATAATAAATAGGATAAAAAATAGGTGGCTACGTGCCACCTATTTTTTATTTGTTTTCATTTATGCGGTTTATTGCGTCAATTAGTAACTTTTCCGCCCAAACAGGCGGAGTTCTGTCACCCTTTTCCCAATGGGCGAGAGTGCCTAAAGGGATTTCAAACCGTCTTGATAGTTCAGCTTGCGTCAGACCTGCCGCAAGGCGAGCTTGCTTTATTTTGCAATCCATATATTATCACCTTTTGTTATAAATATTTTTTTATATTGTTTAATAAATCTAAATCAATGTCAGTAGCAAAATAATCAATGTTATCTTTAAAATATCCATAATGCCACAATCCTAACGCCATATCTTTCCAATCTTTTTCGGTGTAATCGTCAAAACTGTAACCAATCATTAATTTTGTGAATTTCTCCTCATCACTGATGTTTTCTTTATCAATATTTTTATTTTTCTTTTCCGTGATTACTCGGTCAATCGCAAGAATAGCCATTTTTAGGCGACTTTTTATTTTTGTAGGTTTTTCACCGTTTAACTGTCGTAGGCAGTCGGTGTACAATTCATTCCAACCGTCGGCAGGTGCTGATGAAGTAATAAATATTTGATACCAATCGTCACCTTCTCCGCCGTCGAATAACTCTACAATAGCGTATTTTACAATAGAATTAGCTGAATATTGTAAAACACGAATTTGTCTGCTGATTAGTACGGGTAATTCAACAAACGAAATGCCTTTGCTTACCAATGTATCTACGAATGATTTTTGACCGTTTTGAACTATGACATCTACTCCGTTGTGTACTAATGTCTTCATAAAAATCTTCCTTTCTGTATATCATATCCCCCGCCATTGGAATGACGGGGGATAAGTTTGGTTAATCTTCGATTTCTTTTGCAACGAAATCGAAGTAATATTCAACAACTTCATCATCGTCATTATATATCAAAATTGACTCATCTTTTAGGTTTACTTCGGCATACATACCGTTTGTATCATTTATATTATCAGCTAAATAATATAACGCATTAACGATTGCTTCTTTTTCATTTTCGGCTTCGACATCACCGTCTACGATATTGTATGAAATATGTTCGTATGGTTCTTCACCTGCGTATTGTCTTGCATTTTGTACACAATTTTCAACTTGAAATCTCTTCATTTTCTTTTCCTCCTAAAATTTATCCTTTTTGTTTATTATTTTGAGTTTTCCCTCATTTCTTGTCTTTATTATACCACCCATTGGGTGGTATGTCAATAGTTTTTTCAAAAAAAATTAAAAAAATTTTTTATTTTTTTTCATAAATAGCAATGTAATTATGCACAAAAATTTAATTATATTTTGGTATAAAAATATATAGTCGTATCTATTATAATGTGATATACTAAAATAAAAAAAGGAGTGGATATAATGGCATATTCAGAGGCAAAGAAAAAAGCAACAATAAAATATCAAAAAAAAACATATGATAGAATTGAATTAAAAGTAAAGAAAGGTGAAAAAGAAAAGATAAAAGCAAGAGCAGCAGAGTTAGGGATTAGCGTAAATACATATATGATAGAATTGATAAAAAAAGATTTGGAAGAAATTATTATAACACTTGTCGGGAACATGGAAAATGTTTTATAATAAAGGGTACGAATGCGGGTAGCTCAGAATGATTTTCAGTCTGTTTTATGAAATTTTACTACCCGCAATGGATATAAAAATACAGGAGGCAGATTAAATTAATGATTACAGAACGTATTGATCATACATTATTAAGAGCAGATGCAACAGAGGAAGATATCCGTGGATTATGTGAGGAAGCAGTTACGTACGGATTTCATTCTGTTTGTGTGAATTCAAGTTGTGTTGCGCTTTGTGCCTCTCTTCTGAAAAATACAGGAATTAAAGTATGTACCGTGATTGGTTTTCCGTTAGGAGCAATGTCAACAACTGCGAAGATTGCAGAAGCAACAGCAGCAGTGAAAGACGGCGCAGAAGAGCTGGATATGGTTATCCATATTGGAGCATTGAAGAGTGGAAACTGGGATTATGTAAGAAGAGATATCGGTGCGGTTGTAGCTGCTGCCGGGGATGACGTGATTGTAAAGGTGATTCTTGAGACATGTCTGCTTACAGACGAAGAGATTCAGGAGGCTTGTCTTGTAAGCCGTGATGCAGGTGCAGACTATGTAAAAACTTCTACTGGTTTCTCAACCGGCGGAGCAACTGTAGAAGCAGTTTCTCTTATGAAGCGTACGGTTGGCTCTGACATGAAGGTAAAGGCATCCGGTGGTATTCATACACTGGAAGATGCACGGAAGATGTTTTATGCAGGTGCAGACCGTATTGGATCAAGTTCCGGTGTGGCGATTGCAGAAGCTGAGATGTCCGAGATACATACGATATGAGCATCTTAGGTTTTTTCACTGTTCTTTTTCCGATTGTGTGCGCGGTTATATTAGCAGAAATGTATCGGGAGCAGCATTCTTTTTGTGTAACACATTACGAAGTACATTCACCAAAGATAACCTGCACAGCCGAAAAAGACTCAGTGAACAGAATTATTTTTTTAAGTGATATGCACAACCATGTTTATGGTAAGCAGAACAATAAATTGTTCGAAGCTATAAGAGCAGAACAGCCGGATCTGATTTTAATTGGCGGAGATATGCTGGTAGCAAAAAATGACGTTCGATACCAAGAGGCACTGGATTTTGTCAGTCGTCTGCCGCAGCTCTGCCCGGTTTATTATGCCAGTGGAAATCATGAACAGAGAATCAAAGAGAATCCGGAAAACTATTCTTTGTGTTATGAAGAGTATCGTAAAAAGTTACAGGCAGAAGGGGTTCGTTTTCTGGAAAATGAAAGTTGCGATATTCTGTTGGGAAATCAACAGATTCATATCAGCGGATTGGAACTCCCACTGATTGTGAATAAAAAATTCCGCAAGGCGGATGTCACCGCTGAAGATGTAGGTAAATGCCTGGGAGAAAATCATACTACAGGAAATCAGGAAAAACAGCAGGAGACAACAGAGAATTTCGCAGACAACAGTTATCACATTCTGCTTGCCCACAATCCATCCTATATGGAAGCTTATAAGGAATGGGGTGCCGATCTGATTTTGTCTGGACATTTACATGGAGGATGTGTACGCTTGCCGGGAATTGGCGGCGTGATCACTCCGCAGGCATTTCTTTTTCCAAAATATTCAGGAGAGATGACCGTGGAGGGAGAACAGTCGATCATCGTCAGCAAAGGGCTTGGAACGCATACATTTAACGTGAGACTGTTCAATCCGGCAGAAGTGATTGCAATCACCCTTTGCAGATAAAAGGAGATTATTATGGGAATACCGGTAAAACTGGAAGTATTTGAAGGGCCGTTGGATCTGCTCCTTCATCTGATTGAGAAGAATAAAGTAGATATTTACGATATCCCCATTGTGGAGATTACGAATCAGTACATGGAATATATCCGTCAGATGCAACGGGAAGATCTGAATGTGATGAGTGAATTTCTTGTTATGGCAGCGACGTTGTTGGATATTAAATGCAAGATGCTTCTTCCAAAAGAAGTCAAAGAAGACGGAGAGGAAGAAGATCCAAGGCAGGAACTGGTTGAACAGCTGCTACAGTATAAAATGTATAAATACATGTCTTATGAGCTCAGAGACCGCCAGGTAGATGCGGATCTGATTTTATATAAGAATCCGACAATTCCGGAAGAAGTTCTGGAATATGTAGAGCCAGTTGATCTTGACCTTTTACTTGGGGATCTGACAATGGTACAGTTAAAGAAAGTTTTTCAGGAAGTTATGCGTCGGCAGACAGATAAAGTGGATCCGGTAAGAAGTAAATTTGGCAAGATTGAGAAAGAGGAAGTTTCACTCACAGATAAGTTCCTTTATGTGCGTGATTATTTACAGGAACACCGCCGGTTCAGTTTCCGTCAGCTTCTTCAGAAGCAGAAGAGTAAAATGCATGTTGTTGTTACGTTTCTTGCGATTCTTGAAATGATGAAGCTGGGTGAAATTTATGTTGAACAAGAATCTACTTGTGGTGAGATCATGATTGAGAGAAAAGGAGACGTAGTGTAAATGGCAGGAGTAAAAACACTTCAGGCTGCAATTGAAGCTATTTTATTTACAATGGGAGAGTCTGTTGAACTAAGTAAAATTGCGAAAGCAATCGAACAGGATGAGCAGACAACCGAAGAATTACTTCAGGATCTGATGAAGAAATACGAATCAAAGAACAGAGGAATCCGCATCATTGAACTGGACAAGTCTTATCAGATGTGTACAAAGAAGGAAATGTATGACTATCTGATCCGTGTGGCAAAGCAACCAAAGAAATATACTCTGACGGACGTTCTTCTTGAGACAATGTCAATCATTGCATACAAACAGCCGATCACTAAGATCGAGGTAGAGAAAATCCGTGGAGTAAAGTCTGATCATGCAGTAAATAAACTTGTGGAATATGGTCTGGTAGAAGAAGTCGGAAGACTTGATGCACCTGGAAGACCAATTCTTTTCGGCACGACGGAAGAATTCTTAAGAAGATTCAGTGTACCATCGATTGATGATCTTCCGTCATTGAATCCGGAGCAGCTGGAACATTTCAAAGAAGAAGCAGAGGATGAGGCAAAGATCCGTATGGACATTTGATTTTTGAATTCTACAACTTGCATTGGAATCATAAAATAAAAAGAAGAATGGAGCTTCCAATATAGACAGGAAATCAATTGATGACAGAATTCAAAAAATGGTATTTCAGAATCTATTTATTCTTTGTTCGCATACTGATTGTCAGCATGATCATTGGAATTTCTTTTCCGGTTCATGTTTTTGGAACTACATCTGATCATGCAGGACAAAACTGGAAGATAAATGTCAGTTCTAACGAACGTCAGATAGTTCCAGATGAGCTAAAACAATTATACGCCCTGTCTGCCGTCTTAATGGATGCAGACAGTGGGCGTATTTTATTTTCCAAAAATGGACAGGAAGAACGGGCAATGGCAAGTACAACAAAGATTATGACTTGTATTCTTGCATTAGAGAGCGGCATAATTGATTCAGAAAATCAGATTGTTACAGTAAGCGATCAGGCTGCTACGCAGCCAAAGGTACATCTTGGAATGGTTGCAGGAGAACGGTTTTATTTAAAAGATCTTCTTTATTCCTTAATGCTGGAGTCACATAATGACTCTGGGGTTGCAATTGCAGAAGCTGTTGCCGGAAGTGTAGAGAAATTCGCAGATCTGATGAACCAAAAAGCGCGGACGATCGGCTGTTATTCTACTTATTTTATCACACCGAATGGATTAGATGCAGCAGATTCAAATGGAATCCATCACACTACAGCAGAAGATCTTGCAAGGATCATGCGTTATTGTATTATGAATTCTAAGAAACAGGAAGAATTTCTTACGATCACGCGTACCGAAACCTATCAGTTTCAAGATGTTGAAGGAAAACGGTCGTTCAGCTGTTATAATCATAATGCATTCTTAAATATGATGGACGGCGCTCTTTCCGGAAAAACAGGATTTACTTCAGATGCCGGATATTGTTATGTCGGTGCGCTGCGTAGAGATGAACGGACATTTATTGTTGCGCTCCTTGCCTGCGGATGGCCAAATAATAAGAGTTATAAATGGTCCGATATGAGAACTCTTATGACTTATGCTTTGGATCATTATCAATATAAGACATTTGAAATTGAATTACCTGTCCGGCAGATATTTATAAATAATGGGATAAAGGCACGTTCAGATACGATAGATTATCCAGGTGAAAACGGAACCAAAATTCCTCTTACTGCAAATCTGACACCTGTTTCTTTCCTATTGAAAGAAGATGAAACGATTTCTGTTGACTATGAGATTCCTGATCAGTTGGATGCTCCTGTAAGGAAAGGAATGCAAGTTGGTAGGATTCGCTGCACGTTAAATGACAAATTGATCCGTGAATATCCCGTCTATACAACACAGAATGCAGAAAAGAGAACCTTCAAAAAATGTGTGGACTATATTTTCCACCTGTTTTCTATACAAAATTCATACCAAAAAGCAGGAAATATTAAAAAAGATCAAGCAAGGTGATTAAAATAGTCACTACAATCTAAGACTTTCCTGTGCTAATATAAACGAGTGTTAAAAAACAACAACTAAATTGATTAAATATAAGAGAGGTACACATTATGGAAAACTGGAGGAAATACGAAAAGACTTACTTTATGCCACCTGAGCCATGTTATGACTGGGTAAAGAAAGATTCAATTGACAAAGCACCAATCTGGTGCAGTGTTGACTTGAGAGATGGTAACCAGGCACTGATCGAGCCGATGAGTCTGGATGAAAAGTTGGAATTCTTCCAGCTGCTTGTGGATGTAGGA
>ERZ857693.1892-NODE-1892-length-23287-cov-9.777032_pt1 | contig 23287 bp, 27 predicted proteins | sample MGYA00519765_ERZ857693 | MGnify/ENA primary metagenome ERZ857693 (study PRJEB31778, sample SAMEA3449354) | human gut metagenome | biome: human gut; feature: human-associated habitat; material: faeces | place: United Kingdom | collected 2010/2012 ... | reverse complement strand
GACCTTGTAGTTTTATTCCGGTCGGTGACAGCCGCCATGATGCATTAAATAGAAATTACCGATTTGATTGCTCCCAGCAGTTCCTCATACGTCTCATAAGCCGGAATCTCCGGATAATCTTCCTTAATTTTCTCAGTCGTTCGGAATAAGAATCCTGCTTTTCCTGCCTGGATCATGCCCAGATCATTGTATGAATCACCGCTTGCGATCGTGTCAAATCCAATGGACTGCAGTGCTTTTACGGTGCTTAGTTTGGAATTTTCCACACGCATCTTAAAGTCTGTGATCTCACCGTTATCTGCAATCTCAAGGCTGTTGCAGAACAGTGTCGGTCTTCCAAGCTTTTCCATTAAAGGCTGTGCGAACTCTGTAAATGTATCACTGATCAGGATTACCTGACTAAATGAGCGCAGTTCGTCTAAGAATTCTTTTGCTCCCGGAAGCGGGTCAATCTTGGCGATCGTCTCCTGAATCTCTTTGATTCCAAGTCCGTGTTCCTTTAAAATGTCCAGTCTCCATCTCATCAGTTTATTGTAATCCGGTTCATCTCTTGTCGTTCTTTTTAATTCCGGGATTCCACTTTCCTCGGCAAATGCGATCCATATTTCCGGTACTAATACTCCTTCAACATCCAGGCATGTAATATACATTCTATGATTCCTCCTATATTTTCTGTCTTTTTGCTTTTTATCATAACACAAGTCTGTTTATTTTACATTCTTTTTATAAGCAATTCTTCAACTGCAGCATATCTAATGTTTTATCTGTCCTATTTATCTCTTTCCCAACTGCCAGAATGCTACTGCACTGGCGGCCGCGACATTCAGCGAATCTACACCATGCGACATTGGAATCATTACCGTATAATCGCAGTCTGCAATTGTCTCCGGCGCCAGTCCGTCTCCTTCTGTTCCCAGTATCACTGCCAGCTTATCTTCTTTCATAAGTTCCGGATCATCAATGCTTGCAGAATGTTCTTTCAAAGCCATCGCCGCCGTCTTAAATCCCAATTCACGCAATATCTTCATTCCTTCTTCCGGCCAGATTACAGAGTTATCCACAAATGTCCACGGAATCTGGAATACTGTCCCCATACTTACACGGCTTGCCCGCCTGTAAAGTGGATTACTGCATCCCCCTGTCAGAATCACCGCGTCCATGTGAAGTGCTGCCGCAGAGCGGAAAATCGCTCCTACATTTGTAGGATTCATTACATTCTCCAATACTGCTATTCTGTCACATCCGTTACAGATTTCCTGCAGGCCAGGCAACCTCCTTCTTTTCATCGCACATAGCATTCCCCTGGTCAGTTTAAATCCCGTAAGTTTCGTAAGTACTTCAAATTCTGCCGTATATACCGGTACATTGCCACATTTTCCAAGTACAGCTATCGTTTCCGCATCTTCCAAAACCTGCTTTTTTTCCACCAGAACAGACACAGGCTCATATCCTCCATCCAATGCCCTGCTAATAACTTTCGGACTTTCTACAATAAACAGTCCATCCTCCGGATGATCCTTGTTCAAGAGCTGTGCTTCTGTAAGTCTTGCATATACATCTAGTTCCGGAGCGTCAAAATCTGTAATTTCTATCATATTCTGTATTATTTTTTCATTTATGCTTTCTGTATTGTTCATGATCATTTCCTCTTTTTTACTATCATCTGGATCTTATTGTTATCTCATTATACAGAATGAAATAAATTTTCTCAATTCCATAAATATTTTATGCACATAAGCCCGGACTTTATGTTAAAGTGGATAAAGTATGAGCAGATATTTATTTTATATAAGGAGAATCTTTCACTATGATGACTGAACTTGAGAAATATTATAATAAATTTAACGAAGAAAAACGTCTTGGAAGCCGACATGGACAAGTAGAATTTACCACTTCTATGAAATATATACATGAATATCTTCCGGAAGATAAATCAGCAAAAATTCTGGATGTAGGTGCCGGTACCGGCCGTTACAGTGTAGCCCTTGCCGAAGAAGGTTACGATGTTACCGCTGTTGAACTGGTTAAATATAATCTTGGGATCTTAAAAAAGAAAAACAGTTCTGTAAAAGCCTATCAGGGAAATGCAATGAAACTTTCCCGCTTTCCGGATAAGGAATTTGATTTAGTTCTGGTCTTTGGTCCAATGTATCATCTATATTCTATGGAAGATAAAGTCAAAGCACTGACCGAAGCCAGACGTGTATTGAAAGATGATGGTGTAATTCTTGTTGCTTATTGCATGAATGAGTACAGCGTGCTGACCTATGGATTCAAACAGAATCATATCTTAGAATGTATCGAGAACGGAAAGATTGACGACAACTTCCGTGTACAACCCAAACCTGAAGACCTTTACGATTATGTCCGCCTGGAAGATATGGATGCTTATAATAAAGCTGCCGGTCTGGAACGAATCAAGGTCATCTCTGCCGACGGACCTTCGGATTATATGCGTCCGGTGCTGAATGCAATGGATGAGGAGACATTCGAGACTTTTATCCGGTATCATCTTTCGGTGTGTGAACGGCCGGAGCTTGTGGGCGCCGGATCACATACCGTGGATATTTTAAAGAAAAGCATTATTTAATACATGAACCGTCTGCTATCCGGACTATTTCTGTTTCCAGGATACCGCTACCCGTAGAATATAAGCTCATTTCTTCTTGTGATTTCGCACGAAAAACAGAGTGGACTCTGTTATTATATTTAAAACCTGCGAAATTCCTCAAAATGCATTGACATATGCCATTTTTCGCAGTAAAGCACTATCTAAAGTTATTCATATTTTAGAATGCTTATACATTTTTAATATTTATCATGAAGGCGTATGTTATGAATACACTTGTAATCGTCTTAATTGCAGCTGTACTTCTCAGTGCTGCATATGTACTTTACGGACGCTGGCTTGCTAATAAATGGGGAATTGATCCAAAGGCAGAGACACCAGCGAAAAAATTTGAGGATGGAAAGAGGCAGTACTAGGTCGTGTATGTACCGTTGCTGCACTGGCACTTACAGTCTGGACGCCGTTGCACGTATCGGATATGCCAATATCTGGCCACTGTTCGGATCTGCCAACCAGTTACTGTCCGCACTGGTAGAAAGAACCATCGGACTTGTCAAAGCTTACTTTAAAGCACAGAAAGAATCTGCATAGATTAATTTTTAAGAATTAAATCGCAAATCAAATCCAATTACAATCCCCACCAGTAATTGCCAGACTCAAAAGCGCATCCATCTTTTCAACCTCTTCCTCGCCTTCAATCTTCTGAAGGAGCTCCGCTGTATCCAGCACATCTTCTAATGACTCGTCCGGTCCGATCTCGTAATCTATCTCCTGTTCGCAATCCGGGCATGGAATATGCTTCATCGTTTGTAATGACAGGAAACGGTTTCCGCATTTCCTGCATTCATAATATCCGCATTCCTTTGTCCCGTCTGGTACATAATACATATCACTCACCACCTTATATTTCTTACTGCTTTCGCTACTTCCAGCAGTCAAGCTTCTCTTTCATTCCGATATTCTTACTCTTGAACACCGTATTCATTCCCATTTTAAGCTGTCTTTCATAATCTTTCAATGCCTTCATTGCCGTATTAGACAGAATGAGGATCACCGGAATATTGATGATCGCCATTACTCCCATCAGCATTTCCCGTACCAACTCTTGATGCAGTGGAGACCATAAGTGCCTGAAAAGAAAAGACTGCATCTTCATCATCCGGTTTCTCCATTACTGCTTTACAGGCACTGTGAAACAGACGCACCTGCGGGAAGCTCGTTCGGATTGTAAAATACACACCAGCTCCGATTAATATGATAACTAACAGTTTACTGTACATAAATGAGCTGATGTTATCAATGATCATACTTAACATACTTTTATTTTTCTCTATAAATATACAGTAATTCTGCGAGTTTGGGAAGAATAAATTGCATACATTGACACTGGCACTTATTTCCTCTATATTATTGTCTATATAAGAAAAGGAGATTCATATGTTATTATTCAAATCATTCACTATATTAATTATCGGATTTGTCCTGCTGATCAAGGGTGCAGATTTTTTTGTAGAGGGAAGTTCTGCTGTAGCAAAACGTCTCCGGATTCCTTCTATGATCATCGGGATGACCATCGTAGCCATGGGAACCAGTCTTCCAGAATGCGCCGTCAGCGTGACTGCCTCCCTCACCGGCAATAATTCCCTCGCTATCAGTAATGCTGTCGGATCCAACATTTTTAACCTGTTAGTAGTCTGCGGTGTCTGTTCTTTATTCGTTCCGCTTGCTGTACAGAAAAGTACTTTACAGAAAGAATTTCCGTTATCTATCTTCTGTGCGGGACTTTTGCTTTTGCTTGGATATCTTGGCATGACACTCGGACGGATAGACGGAATTATCTTCCTTATTATATTTGCCGGATATCTGCTCTGGATGATCCGCTCTGCCAAAAGAGCACGTCACAATATAACTTCTGCGGATTCTTCTTCTGCACAAAAAGTGAGAAGCTCACTTTCCGAAGAAGAAATCGAGCAGGTTGCCTCCCATATCAACCTCCTTCCGTTATGGAAATGTCTCATTTTCATACTGGGCGGTATGATTGCAATCAAATATGGCGGTGATTTCGTCGTTGACGGGGCATCCACAATTGCATCCAGTCTGGGACTTAGCCAGACACTGATTGGACTTACGATCATTGCCATGGGAACCAGTCTTCCAGAGCTTGTCACCTCCATCGTTGCCGCCAGAAAGGACGAAGTCGATATGGCACTTGGTAATGTCATCGGCTCTAATATCTTCAATATCCTTTTGGTACTCGGTGTCGCGTCAGCAATCAGTCCGGTGGGATTCGCTCTGGAAAATATAATCGACATTGCTTTCCTTATCATAATCAGTGCAATCACTCTCGTCTTTGCATGGACTTCGAAGGAAATCAACCGTAAAGAAGGAATTATCATGCTGGTATTATATGCCGCTTATATGGTATATATCTGCATGCGTTAATATTTGTAATTATGAAAGGACGGACATTTTATGAAAATTGTATTTTTAGATGCCAAAACAATCGGGGACGATATTGATCTGTCCGGATTTGATTCACTTGGTGAAGTTACCAAATATAACTTTACCACTCCGGAAGAAGCTCCGGAACGCGTGAAAGACGCAGATGTTCTTATCATTAACAAAGTTCCGATCAATGAAAATACGGTCGGAACAGCAAAGAATCTGAAACTGGTCTGTGTTACTGCAACCGGAACCAACAATCTGGATAAAGACTATCTGGATTCCCACAAAATTGCCTGGAGAAACGTTGCCGGTTATTCCACAGAAACAGTTACTCAGCATACATTTGCCATGCTTTTCTATCTGCTTGAAAAGCTGCGCTATTACGATGATTATGTAAAAGATGGAAATTATATTAACGATACTTCTTTTACTCACTTTGCAGAACATTTTTCAGAGATCAATGGCAAGACGTGGGGAATCATCGGACTTGGCGCGATCGGACGCCGCGTTGCCCAAATTGCCCGGGCATTTGGTGCAAATGTCATCTATTATTCAGCCTCCGGACGCCCTGCACAGGATGGATATACGCAGGTTGATTTCGATACCTTGCTTACCACTTCGGATATTATCTCTGTCCATGCACCATTGAATGAACACACCGAAAATCTTCTGGATAAATGCGCATTTGCAAAGATGAAAGAAACCTGTATCTTCCTGAATCTCGGCCGTGGTCCGATCGTTGTTGAACAGGATCTCTACGACGCACTTGTAAATGGCGAAATTGCTGCCGCAGGTCTGGATGTCTTATCTGCCGAACCAATGAGTGAGAAAAATCCGCTTATCAAGATCCAGGACAGCCGCCGGCTTTTCATTACGCCGCATATTGCTTGGGCAAGCGTAGAAGCACGTACCAGACTGATGCAGATCATCCTGGATCAGGTGAAAGAATATTTCCATATGTAGAACACTAACTACTCATTAAAGTTTGATATGAAACAATTTTACATTATTTATTGAATCATCTCTACATTCATGCTATCATATATCATTGTACCTAATGAAAAAGAGTGAAAAAATATATGAATAGACGTCCTGATTCCCAGGCGTCTCTGTGGAGGAATGAGAACTATGAGTGAACGTGGATCTGCTCCTGCAGCAGAAAATAAGATGGGAACAATGCCCGTCGGAAAATTAGTATTCAATATGTCACTGCCAATGATGGTTTCTATGCTGGTACAGGCACTTTATAACATCGTTGACAGTATCTTCGTAGCAAAATTATCAGAAAATGCACTGACTGCTGTATCGTTAGCCTTCCCGCTTCAGACACTTCTGATCGCGGTAGCTACCGGTACCGGCGTCGGTATGAATGCCCTCCTGTCAAAATCACTGGGAGAACATAACTTTAAAAAGGCGAATAAAATTGCTGATAATGCGGCATTTATCTATGCCATCAGTTACATTGTATTTTTAATCCTCGGCTTTACGATCGTAAGACCTTTCTATGCAAGTCAGATTGGAAACGCAGATGTCGAGATCATGGAACTTGGAATTGATTACCTGAGTACGATTATGATCTTTTCCTTTGGTCTGTTCACACAGATCTTCTTTGAACGGTTACTGACTTCTACCGGAAGAACTATCTTCAGTATGACTTCTCAGTTATGTGGTGCGATTACAAACATTATCCTGGACCCGATCATGATCTTCGGTCTTCTGGGATTTCCGAAGATGGGTGTTACCGGAGCCGCCGTTGCGACCGTTATCGGACAATGTGTTGCCGGAATCGTTGCCGGAACCTGTAATCACAAATATAACCATGACGTATCATTAAGTTTCAAAGGCTTCCGACCGGATATCCGTCTGATCGGACACATTTATGCAGTAGGTATTCCATCTATTATTATGCAGTCTATCGGATCGATCATGACTTATTCGATGAACCGCATTCTGATTGAATTTTCTTCAACTGCAACTGCTGTATTCGGTGTATACTTCAAGCTTCAGAGTTTCTTCTTCATGCCGGTATTCGGTCTGAACAATGGTATCACGCCGATCATTGCTTACAACTATGGTGCACAGCAGAGAAATCGTATGATCAAGACGATCCGGATCAGTCTGACGACTGCATTCTGCCTTACTTTCATTGGATTCCTCTGCTTTGAAGGTATCCCACAGGTATTACTTGGAATGTTCAATGCGTCTGACGCCATGCTGAAAATCGGTGTTCCGGCACTTCGTATCATCGGCATCCATTATCTGATCGCATGGTTCTGCATCATTGCCGGTACCGTATTCCAGGCACTTGGCAAAGCAGTATTCAGTATGATCGTATCCATCATGCGTCAGCTGGTTGTGCTGATCCCGTCAGCTTATATCTTGTCTAAGATTGGTGGCTTACATATAGTGTGGTGGGCTTTCCCGATTGCGGAAGTGATATCATTTATTGTGTCTACGGCATTTTTGATCAAAATTTATAAGACAATTATTAGTAAGATTCCAGAAGGGAAATTATAAAATAAGAAGCGGAAAAAGTTTACATTCACAACTTTTTCCGCTTCTTTTATTTTTTACTTTTACAATTCACAATATAAATTCCCACACAAACCAAAATCAATGCAATCAGACTTCTTGCATTAAATGCCTGGTTGACCTCTCCAAGAACCAACGCCGATAACACCACGCTGCAAAGTGGATTGACAAATCCGAAAATCGCCACTTTCGATACTTCGTTATGCGCCAGCAGAACCGACCAGAGTGTATACGCCACAGCCGATACCATTGCCAGGTAGAGAATCAATACTACTCCTGCAATCGACATATGATCCAAGTGTCCGCCCATCAGGATTCCGACTATGAACAGCAACACACCTCCCATGAAGAACTGACAACCGCTTAAAATAACCGGTGATACTTTTTTGGAGAAAATATTGATCAGTACGGTTGACGCTCCATAAGAAAGCTGCGCGATCAGCACGAAGCCTTCTCCTGTCAGCCTGAATCCCATGTCCATAGAGCCGCCTGCCATGTTGATGATCACGACTCCCGCAAATCCGAGGATGCAGCCAGCAAGTTTTCTGCCTGTCATCTTTTCATTTCTTACTAACAGACATGCCATTAAAATTGCAATAAAATTGCCTAGGCCTGTGATGATTCCGCCTTTTACACCGGATGTATGTGCCACTCCGATGTAAAAGAAAAAGTACTGGACGAAGGTCTGAGCAAAGCAAACCGGGATAACATACTTGAATATCTTTCCGTCCGGAAGGACAACTCTTTTTTCCCGAATGGATGCGAACAGTAATACAAGAATTCCCGCCAGTGCGAACCGGATACCGGCAAAAACAATCTGGCTTGCGGTGTCCGCTGAATCAACGGCAAGAATCCGGTAGCCTGTCTTGATCACGGGAATTGCACTGCCCCATAAGATGCAGCAGACACACGCCAGAGCTGCGACTACCCATGTTCTGGTTAATATATTTTGTTTTTCTGAAATTTGCATTTGTGACATTTCTTTACTCTCTGGAATTCTGGTTCTATTTTTCAATCTCAATCTTCTCTTTCAGCACGACACATCCTGCCATATCACCGATAACATTAACACAGGTTGCTCCCATATCGCACAGAGTATTGATACTAATATAGACACCCATAACTCCTGCAGGAAGTCCGGCCATTGTAGCAAGTGCCGCGAATGATGCGATTGCACCTCCCGGGATTCCCGGTGTTCCGACTGACAGAAGGACGTTCGCCAGAAGGATGATGATCATCATGGAAATGCTGACATGCACGCCGCATGCATTTGCAAAGAACATGATCATAAAGGACATCAGGATCGATACAGCATCCATGTTAACCGTTGCTCCAAGCGGGATCGTGATACTTGAGATCTGGTTCGGAACTCCAAGTTTATCTTCGACACAGCTTTTACTCAACGGAATGGTAGCTGAACTTGAGCATGTACCAAATGCATTCAGTGCCGCCGGCATGATCGCCTTAAAGAACTTCACCGGACTTGTCTTGCCGAGAATGCTCACTGCGCCGCCATATACGATAAATGCAAATCCAAAGAATGCGACATATAAGATAATCAGCTGCGTAGCCAGTGATACGATCGTCTTTGTACCATTCGCCTCTACAACCGGAACGATCGTACAGAAGACTCCGATCGGTGTGAAATACATCACCGTACTGATGATCTTCAGACATGCTTCATTGCAGGAGTCGATGACCTTTAATAATGGCTCACCTTTTTCTCCAATCGCGATCAGTGTGAATCCCATGATCAGCGCAAATACCAGCACCTGCAGCATATTACCTTCTGCAAATGCGGATACCGGGTTAGACGGGATCAGTCCCTTGATCGTATCAAGAATGCTGTCCATCTTGGTTGCCTGAATATCAGATGTAGCCATCTTAAAGCTAACGCCTTTTCCAAGACAGATCAGTCTCGGAATGATCAGTCCAACAAAACTTGCGATTGCTGTTGTGCACAGGAAGAACAGCATTGCCGCTCCTGTGATCTTACCTGTCGTCTTGGCACTTCCGATGCTCGCAATACCCATTACGATCGAACAAAATACCAGTGGGAAGATCATCATATTCAATGCACTCATATAGATACTTCCCAGTACACTTGTTGCAGTCAGAACCACGTTAAACCGTCCCGCCAAAAACAGTCCGGTCAGGATTCCGAGGATCAGTCCGACGAAAATCGCACCGGTGATGTGCTTTCTGTACCACTCATAAAAACTCTTCATTTGTATGTACTCTCCTTACTTTTCAACTATAATATAACGTCTATATTTTACTATACACATATAGGCTATAGTTTATATCAAAAAGAGTGGAACGTCAATGTCCCACTCCTTATACCGTAAATTTCTCCACATAATAATTCTGTATCTCTGTAAGGATATACGCCTCATAATACTCCACCGGAATCTCCCGGTTCTCTTCCAGACTGTATGATACCGCCTTAATCTTCAACAGCGGCTGGCTTTCTTTCCGTTCCAGCATCTGTGCGATCTCTTTATCTGCCGTAACTGCTTCCAACGTCTGACGTACCCTGTACATTTCCGTATGAAAGAAGGAACCAAGGACTTCATATAATGAACGATTATTAAAGTCAAAGAAATCCAGCTTCGGAAATCTCTCCGCCGGCAGTACTGCCGTATTCAGGCTGTATGGAACCCCATCCGCATAATACAGGCTCCGTATCTCGTATACTTCATCCCCTTCGGTGATCTGAAGTTTCTCTGCCAGATATGCATCCGCATTCATCGTTTTCAATGATAACTGCTTTTTCGAAGGCGTTTTTCCTTCGTTCTTTACAGCTTCCGTGAAACTGTAAATATGTGAACGTTTCTGATCCTTCAGTTCCCTGACGAAGCAGCCTTTTCCTTTGATCCGGTAGAGAATTCCCTCTGCACACAGTTCATCGATTGCTTTCCGTACCGTCACACGACTGACATCGTAATGTCTGCACATCTCATTTTCTGAGGCGATCACCTGATTTGGTTTTAGTATATTATCCTCAATCTGTTCTTTTATTTCTTTTTTTATTACTTCGTATTTGGTCATATTGAATTCCACCTGTGTTCCACGATTATGCATAGAACCTGCTGCCAGCAGTTTCTCTTATATGCTTTGGTATACATAAAACTTGCCACCGGCAACTTTTCTTGCATGCATTGGCATAAAAACAACCATGAACCTCATATTTTCTTGAAATCCATGGCTGCTATGACGATCCTATTGTTTATTTTAACATAGAATCTCTTTTACATGTAGATTTTTCTTATTCTTTACGATACATTTACTGTGCATTTTCCTTCGCAATCTTTCTCCAGTTCAGGAAGCCGTATGTAGAATTGATGAAATTGATCGACTTCATGATGATGATCAGAAGCGCGGATGAATCACCCTGCATAAATACCATGATCCACATCACAATTGACAATGCATTTACGATTGCCCACATTGCCCACTGCTCTGAGAAACGAAGCAGATACAGGAAGCTTGCAACAACCGATACTACCGTTGTCAGAGAATCCATGAATGGAAGATTTCCACCCATCCACTTCAGGATCTGCATGTAGCCTAACACACCAACGAGCGTTACCACTGCTGTTGTAACCATGATCTTTGGTGTCATGGTACGGAATTTGACCTCGCCGCCTTTGGTCATGTTCTTCTTCCATGTGAAGATTGCAATCGCACTTACCGGAATCGAGTAGATCAGGTTGTACATAACCTCTCCGTAAAGCGGAATTCCCATACAGTTGATCGCATACAATGCACTGTTGATGATTGCAAAGTACAGACCTGCGACTTTACCTTTCGCTCCCAGTACCAGGTTCAGACTGCTTGTCAGTGTCATGATCAGCATGAATGCGCTTTCCTTCTGGATGCCCCATGCAACTGTCTGTACGATCAGCACGAATGCCAGCCACGCTTTTTCTTTCCAGCTCCAATCCGCAAAAAAGTTCTTAATTTTATTCATTTTCCCATTCCTCCGAAATCTTTTGAAATTCCTCGTAATCCATAACCGGTCCGGATGTACCTACGACCGCTGCTGCCACATGGTTGGCAAGTCTTACTGCAGCTTTTACTTCCATTCCCTTTGAAAGTCCTGCGATCACTGCTCCGATATGGCTGTCGCCTGCGCCAACCGTATCTACGACTTCCGTCTTGAACGATGCCACTTTCTGAATCTCATCTCCATCATAGAACATCGTTCCATCTCCCCCAAGTGTAACAAATACGGTATTCTGACTTTTTGCGAAAATATCCTTCACTGCGTCTTCTACATGTTCCTGACCGGTGTAGTTCCCAGCCTCGGCCTCATTGATGTGAAGCACCGGACTTAATGCCATCAACTTTTCCATCGTCTCAGGTTCAATCTCTGTTATCATCGGTCCCGGTGCAAAAAAGATCTTCTTTTTATCTATATCCGGTACATTCTGCAACCAGTCAGCAATAATCTTTCCACTGTTTCCACACACCTGATAACCGGCAATGTAGATATTCTCATATCGGCTCATGTCAATCCGGTCAAACCATTCTTTCTTGAAATGGCATTCCGCTCCCTGAACGGTAATAAATGTCCGTTCACCGTCCGCTTCTACCAGGCTTAAGCAGTATCCATTGTCTTCACTCGGTTCTTCAATCACTGGTTCGTATCCTTTTTCTTTCATTCCTCTGCGGATAATATCTGCAAATGATCCGGTTCCGACCGGTACACACAGATCATGTTCACAATGCAGGTTTCGCAAAGTATTTGCCACATTATAGGCACAGCCGCCGACTACCGTCTTCGTCTCTCTGCACGGAATATCTTCCCCGCTCTTCGGAAGCCGGTCGATCTTCATCATCAGATCGACGATTGCCGCACCGACTACTAGCGTCCGCATCCTGCCAACTCCCTTCCTTTTTTAAGAATGTTGATGTATTCATCAAAATCCGTCTCCGAATTCTGTACTCTTAAGAGTTCCGTGTATTCCGGATTGATCTTTGAGTATCCGGTAAATGCCCCACAGATTGCGGTTGCCATAGCTCCGATGGTATCGGTATCACCGCCTAGGTTCGCACACATCAGACAACATTCATTCGGGTCCTGTGTATAATATGCAATGGAAATTGCCGCCGGAACGGATTCAATGATTCCCACACCGGATCCGATCACATCATAGATTTTCTTTGAAAATGTATCTGCATCGTCTGCATATTCTTTTGCGATCTGTACACCGATCTTCACACGTTCCGCAAGTCTTGGACTGAATGTCTCGCATCCCTTTTCATATCCTGCTTCTTCTACCGAAAGGATGTCACTTAATACCTGCTCAAAATCATTATTTACAATTGCAGATGCCACACCTTCTGCGATCATGGCTGCTCCGGCAATTGTCACATCACTGGTATGCGTTGCCTGAGACACACCGTATACATAATCAATCAGCTCTGTTCTCTGATCCGGTGTAAATAAGCATCCGATCGGCGCGATTCTCATAGAGCTTCCATTGGATAATGCTTTGTTCGTAATCGCACTTGCATCCACACCGTCACGGAAATTCGCCAAAGCTACCTTCGATGTCGGTCCGAGAATGTTATTTTCAAATGCATTTTCCTTCTCTGCCCACTCCAACATACGCTTTGCAATGTCTGCCGCATCTGGTTTATAATCTGTAGCTTTTAATGAATCCAGAAGTACCAGAGCCTGGCCTGTATCATCTGTAAACTGCGCTTTGTCGTAGTTAAATGCCACGTCATTTTCCTTCGGTCCGTCGATAAATCCTGTAATCTTTCCCCCGAAAAATTTTCTTGCTCTTTCACGTCCCCACAACTCTGCCGGCATGCCCATCGCATCACCTAGTGCCATCCCATATAATGCTCCTGCTATCTTGTCTCTTAATTCCATTTGCTGCTTCCTCCAAATACATCTTGATAGTACAACTTGTATTGTTTCTTGTTGAGTTCATTCTAGCTGTGTTGGTGCTTTTTGTCAACGACGTTTTCTATATTTACATTTTTTAGTAAAGTCGTCAAGAATCTGAGTGGATTTATTTGTAAATGAGATAATATTTTTGTTAAAATTGCCAATAACAGCTTTTTCGAACGTATGGAAAAAAAATCCCTGAAATCACAGTCATTTGTCGTTTTACTGTGATTTCAGGGATTCATTTCTGATTTCAGACTATAGCTTCCAGACTATTTTTACTATTTTATCAGTCATCTAACAGTACATCATTAACCACATCGTATGCATCTTCCAATGCATCCAACGCTTCCGTCAGAGTGTCTGCTTTATCCACTTCACCGGCTTCTTCATATTCATCCAGTATATTTACCAGAGAATCTTTTACTTGTTGGATGGATGTTATCAGGTCTTTTAACTGTTCTTCTTTTGTTGATGTGGTATTTATATTTACTATTTTTCTCACGTTAATAACCTCCTGTGTTCTTGTCTATTTATTCTCTTGCTGATACATTTTCTTCCAGTGTTCTAATTCTTCCTGCATTTTTTTTAATTGTAATTTATTTTCTTTTAATTGCTGATCTTTCTCCTCTATTTCCATCTTTGATTCTTCCAGTTCTTCTCTTGTCTTATCCAGATCCTTCTGCATCTCATCTACCATCAGTTCTACACTATTCCGGTCCAGTTCCTGTAATTCTTTTGAAAACATTCCCATCACCTCATCTAAATCACGGCAGATCACATAGATTTGTTCATACATTTCTTTAAAATCCGAATATTTTTCTATGATACTCAGAATATCATCCGGCTCATCCATACACATAAACGCAAGCCATGCTTCCAGCCGATTATTTATAATCATCTTACTACTTTTATTGTGCTTAATACTACGAAAGTTGTCAAGCGTTACAAATAAATATTTCTGTAGAAGATTCATTTCCGCTCCTGTATCTGATTTCTGTTCAAAATGATGTAAATATACATCTCTAAATTTGTGTAACTGTGATGGACTTGTTTCAAACAAGACAATCGTGTATACATCTTTTATATCTCTATAACATGATTTTGTTTTCTTTCCTTCTTGTTTATTCTTTTTGCGTACTCTTCTGTATTGACGCAATAACAAATCTGCTGAATAACATGCACTTCGTTCTCCCGGAAACATATAACCATTCTTTTGTATCTCCAGATTGACAATACTTCCGTTTTCTAATTCTACCACGATATCCATAATCAGAATAGAATACCCATCCGAAAGTCCCGTCTCTTCATTCGGCAGTACTTCAAGTATTTTCACTTTCTGTTGAAGCAACAACGATAAAAATTCTTCTACTCTTTCTTCATAAATTTCTGGATTCAAAATAGCTTTACTAATGAAATCATACATCATTTTTACACCTTTTGTTCCTGTTACAAAAGCCAGAAATTCTTCTCTTTCATCTTCTTGCCAATTTTCATAGATTTCTTTCAGCTTTGAATTATTCTCAATTTCTTTTAAAACTTCTTCTTTTGTCCGAATCATCGGAAAATACTGTTGCAGCTTATTCATCATAGACAGCTCCTCCTTGTATCCCAGCAATATAAAATTATTAGTTACTATGTCTTCATATCGGATAATTGTTTCGAATTTGAAATACCGAAATGAGATGCCCTCGGGCTTAGAATTTTTAGGAATATGAAACTTTTCTTTAAAGTTAATTTACAATAACACAAAAGGAAAGATTCTGCAATACTTCTGCAAAATCTTTCCCTTTGATTCTTCCAAGTGCTTCGGTAATTAAATTCTTACACTCATCTCATGCCATTCTTCCCCGCCCCAGGTTGACTGCGCGATTCCTTTATCTTTAAATCCGAATTTCTCATACATCGCTACCTTCGATTCCAGACAGGTAAGGATAATCTCTTTTCTTCCCCGCCCCCATTCTCTTTCGAGATACCGGCGTACCAGTTCTCTTGCAAGCCCCTGACTGCGGTATTCCGGCAGTACATCCAGTCCCAGAAGCATGACATTCTTGCCTTCCGGGTTATGCAGACGGGCATCTGTAAAGAACTCGTCCTTTAATATCTCATCATCCGTTGCTAGTCCATTTAAAAAACCTGCCATCTTTCCATTTTCTTTATCAATCGCTACCAGAAATAAATCCGCAATTCCGGCAACACGGTCTTTCATATGCTTCTTAGAACAGGCTTCATTCGGTGGAAAACAGATCCTTTCGATCTCTGCGGCCTCTTCTGCTTCATCCTGTTTTATATTTCTAAATTCAAATCTTTCAAAAATACGTTTATCTGACATTTTCTTCTCTCCACTTCTCTTACCGTATAAAGTGTGTCGCAATTCGTTCTTCCTGTTCCGGTAATCCGAACTGTTCTTTTCCAAGCGCAATACTCTTCATCAAGAATGTCATATTTCTTGCAAGTGTACGCATCGTCTGTTTTCCTTCTCCGTCCTGCTCTGACTCACCCGGCATACGTCCATGAATGCTGTTCCAATACTGGCTTGATGCAACCGGCATTCCGGAGATTGTAAAATACTTGTTCAATTCATCAAATGTTGCTGAACAACCACCGCGTCTCGCACATACAACACTTGCTCCGACTTTCATCGTCTTGTCAAAATGACTGCTGTAGAACAAGCGATCAAGACAGGCAATCAGTGTCGCATTTGCTGACGCATAATATACCGGGCTTGCAACGACAAGTCCATCGGCTTCTTCAAACTTTAGTGCCAGTTCATTTACCATATCGTTGAATACACATTTGCCTTTCTCATAGCAGGAACCACAGGCGATACAGCCTCGAATATCTTTATTGCCGACCAGTATAATCTCTGTCTCGATTCCGTTATCTTTAAATACCTGTTCCATTTCTTTTAATGCAACAGATGTATTGCCATTAGCCCGTGGGCTTCCATTTAACATTAACACTTTTAAATTTTGCTGCATTGATTTGTTCCCCTTTCAATGATTCTCTTCCTGACAGATATTTCTTTCAGGATTCGCAAGTTTTTATGCTCATATCTTTGGCGTTCTGAATTCCACCGCATGCTTCCTCTTCCAGATTGGGAACAAATTCCGCTGACACACATAATTCTCCCTCTCTTTGATCGCAACCGCCTGAAAAAACGTCTTCCACATCTCTGTATATTCATCTTCATACTGTTCTGTTTTACGAAGTGACTCAAATTCGTCATCCGTCAGATAACGCAGATAGTTTGTTCCGTCTTTTGGATGTACGCATGCTGTTTTCCGGTTATCATCTATGATCATCCAATGTTCTGATGGCATCCGGTCCGCAAAATGTCTGCCAACCAGCATGATCACATCACTTTTGGGTTCCAGATGACTGACATAGACCTTTCTGTCCAGCGACTGGAATCGTGCAAATTCATTAAAATGATGGCTTTCATTACCGACTTTCCGCCGAAGTTCCAACATGCGCATCACATGAGGATTCGAATACTGTTCCAGTACCTTACTTCCCACTGCAAATCCGACACGCAGAAAATTATAGATTGCCTGCAGTGCGTCTTCTTCTGCTGAAAGGGATGCGTAATACACATACAGATATGCTCTGGAAGAAATATCTCTGCGGATAGACCGGGTGACTTTTTCTGCCTTTGAACAGTCTCCGTCTACATGGATATATTCATCCAGCAGTGTCGCCTGAAAAATCGGTTCTTTTTTCAGTCTTATCTGGTCATGACCGATTAGCAAAGCATCTGCCCATGCATCATAGATACAGGTCATGATGTCTTCCAACCGATCCTTACAAGTATATATCTTCATAAATTTCCTGCTTTCTCATATTGCTATAAGTATTTTCTGCCCTAATGATGTAACTATCCAATTCCAAAATCAGCAAGTGTCATCTGTGAGAAGCCTTCATTTGCATGAGCCATTTCCCAGGATTCCTTCCGGTCTACGCTGACCAGTTGTCTTGTGATATAAGTCTCTTCAAGTGGTGTGTGATACATCTGTTTTCCGCCACAGGTGATGAAATAGTGCGCTCTTTTCAGCACAACTCCCATTTTCTTCAGACTTGTGAAATCCATTCTGCCATATCTTCGTGCATTTACAATACGGCTGGCTGATTTCGGTCCGACTCCGGGTACGCGTAGGAGTTCTGCATAGCTTGCCGTTTCTACTTCAACGGGAAATAATTCCAGATGGCGTAATGCCCAATCACACTTCGGATCCAGAAGTTCGTTAAAATTCGGTGTCTCTATGGTTAAAAGTTCATCTGCCTGAAATCCGTAAAACCGGAGCAGCCAGTCTGCCTGATAAAGCCTGTGTTCACGCAAAAGCGGCGGTGGAGTTCCAATCTCAGGCAGAACAGGATCTTCATTCAGCGGGATATATGCCGAATAAAAGACACGTTTCAGATCAAATCCCTGATAAAGCTGCTGCGTGGTCTGTAATAAGGTATAATCGCTTTCACCTGTCGCTCCGATGATCATCTGGGTGCTTTGTCCTGCCGGTGCAAAGCTGCGTTTTAATCTGGACATATCATGTGGTGCAAGTTGATATGCCTGATTCCAGGTGAAGGAAGAATCCAATACCGCAGGATTTGACTGTGCAGTAATTGGGGATACATCTGCTGCTTTTTGCAGCGCTGCCCTGCTATCCAGTTTCCTTCGGAACTGTTGTTTGGAAGTATCAGAAAAAATTCCGTTATGCAGGAACTGATTTCCACGGCTTCTTTCCATATATGATGAGTTTCCGATTGCCATGCGATGTGCGACAATGGTATTCTGCACCTTTCCCATCGGACTTAGGATTGTCTGCATAGTCTTGTTCGGTGCCAGATTACGAAGGCCCTCAGAAGTTGGTAGTTCCAGATTCACGCTGACACGGTCTGCAAGATAACCTGCAGCCGCAAGTAATTCATCCGAAGCCCCCGGAATCGTCTTCACATGAATGTATCCGTTAAAATGATATTTGGTGCGGAGAAGAAGCAGGGTCTCGCACATCTTTTCCATCGTATAGGTTGGATTTTTCAAAATACCGGAACTTAGGAAAAGTCCTTCTATATAATTCCGTTTATAAAATTCGACTGTAAGATTACAGATCTCTTCCGGAGTAAACGTAGCTCTTTTTACATCATTGCTCGCACGGTTAATGCAGTATTTGCAATCGTAGACACAATGATTGGTCATTAAGACCTTAAGTAAAGAAATACATCTTCCGTCTGCCGCAAAGCTGTGACAAATTCCACATGAAACGGCATTACCGAGTTCTCCTTTCTGTCCCCGGCGACTTGAGCCGCTTGATGTACATGCGACATCATACTTTGCAGCATCAGCAAGAATATGTAATTTTTCCTGTATTGTATAATGTTCATTTGTCATTTCTGTATTCATATTTCTATTATACAAACATATGTTCTGCTATGCAAGTGTTTTTTACAGTTAAAACAGAGGCAATCAAGAATTGACCTGAATATACAGACAGGGTATGTACAGTTTCATTTGCCATACATACCCTGTTTTAGTAAACATATTTTCTTTTATTTAAGAAATGCTTTTGCTCCATGCTTCATGCAACTCATCAACGGATGACATTATATAATCCGGTTGATGTTCGTATGCCTTTGCTTCTTCTTTTGTTGCCTCACCGGATAATACAAGTACCGTCTCAACACCGGCATGATATCCACATAAGATATCCGTATACAGGCGGTCTCCAACGATTAAAGTCTCTTCTTTCCGGTAATGATTCCGCTGCAATGCAAGTTCTACCATTTCAGGCTGCGGCTTACCAATAAAATACGGCATTCGCTTTACCGCATGTGCAAGCATTTCACAGATGGAGCCACAGTCTGGTACAAATCCAAATTCAATCGGACATACATAGTCTGGATTTGTTGCAAGATAATCCACATTTTTTGTACTCAGCAGCTTACATGTATCAGATAATTTTTCATATGTCAGCTGATTATCATAAGAAACTACAACGCAGGTAATTCCTTCATCCTCGCAATCGCTTGTTACGTGGATTTTATTTTTTTTGAGTTCCCGGATAAAGGACCGGGTTCCCAGCACATAGATCAGTTCTCCGGCATGATTTTTCTTCAGATAATCAATGGTTACATAGGATGCTGTCAGGAAATTGGTGTAATCGGTGTTGATTCCAAGGACCTGAAAAAATCTGATATAATCATCGATGCTCTTGGTTGCATTGTTTGTGATAAATACAAACTGCCCGCCATTTGCCTTGATGTCTTTCAGGAAAGTTGCGGATCCTTCAACGAGCTGATTCCCTTTACAGATCGTACCGTCTATATCCAGCAGAAAAAGTTTTTTATTTTCCAGCATGATCTTATGCTTCCGCTTCTTTTTTGATCTGCACTGCCATGTCTGGATAATTGGTGATAATTGCAGTTACTCCTGCATCGATCAGCCATTTCATATCCGCTTTTTCATTGACTGTCCAGACACGGACATTCAGATTGCTGCTCAGATATTCTTTCAGGAAATCTGCCATTTTTACATGATATACTGCCGGATGCAGTCCGTCTACTTTTGTATTCTTCGCATACTCTGCAACATTCAGGATCACATCACTGTACAGATAAGCGGTTTCTGCTTCCGGCACAATTTTCTTCATCTGCTGGATGCTGTAATGGTTAAAGGAAGAATAAATCACCCGTTCTTCCATTCCGGCTTTTTTTACAAGATCCGCAACCTTCTGCTCGATTTCCGGATACCAGTAAATTCCTGTTTTCAGCTCAATATTGACCTGGATACCGGATGCTTTTACCGCATCCAGTACTTCTTCCAGGGTTGGGATCTTTGCTGCGGAATACTCCGGGAATTTGTTTTTTAGTACTGTAAGCTCTTTTAACTCTTTTAAGGTATAATCCTTGACCCATCCCTTTTTTTCTGTAACTCTGTCGATGGTTTCATCATGGATCACAACCGGGATTCCATCCTTTGTAAGCTGTACGTCAAGCTCGATTCCGTCAGCACCCTGTGTGATTGCCAGTGCAAATGCTTCCAACGTGTTTTCCGGTGCATATCCGCTTGCACCTCTGTGTGCAAATATTTTTGTTTTGCTCAATGTTTACTGCCTCGATTCTTTTTAATTATTTACAGTATTGTAGTCAGTGATCGCTTTGTTGATCGAATCTGACATTTTCTGTACTGCTGTGTCGACATCTTCTTTTCCATTCAGCATACTTTCGATTTCAGACTCAACAGTTGCTCTTGCTTCCGGGAATACACTTAAAAGCGCACCGCAATATTCCGGTGAAGAATCATGGAGCTGATCGATTGCTGTCTGGAACTGAGGATACTGCGCGATATTATCTTTGAATGTCTGTTCATCGTGTGCTTTTGTGGTAACCGGGAAATATCCTGTCTGTGCATTCCAGTATGCCTGTGATTCCGGAGAAATCAGGAATTTTACGAATTCCCATGTTGCACGGAGTTTCTTTGGATCTTTATTATTCAGTGCCCACAGAGAAGCCCCACCGATGGATACTCCGCCTTCATCACTTGAAGATACCTTCGGGAAATATGCAGTTCCCACTTCAAATTTTCCGTTTACATCCTGCAGGATCTGTTTTAATGAAGCTGTAGAACCAAGTGTGATTGCGGACTTTCCGGCTGAGAAATCTGCAAGTCCTGCATCACCGCCTTTTCCGACGATTGGAGCATAACCGTCTTTGTTGAGTTTCTGCCATGCGGTCAGGATATTCTTGGCTGCACCGTTTTTGTCAAAGTCAACTGCTATTGCGGCCTTTTCACGCCCATTTCCGTTATTGGCATAGTCCAGACCCTGTTTTCCGATAAACTGCTCGAAGAACCATCCGTAAATACCAAGAGACATTACTTCTTCGGCACCGCCTTTGCTCATTAACTGATCGCCAATCTCATCGATTGCTTCCAGGCTGTCCGGGATTTCTGTAATACCGGCTTTGTCGAACATATCTTTATTATAATACATAATTGGGGTAGATGAGTTAAAAGGCATCGAATATAATTGATTATCAATCGTATAATATGCAGCAAGGTTCGGTTCGATCTCGGATACATCATAATTATCTGCATCGATCATTTCCTGCATTGGCACTGTCCAGCCGGATTCGATCATAAAACGGGTACCGATTTCATAGACCTGTACCAGATCTGCACCCATATTTCCGATCTGTGCGCTCTTTAATTTGTTCAGAGAATCATCATATTCTCCCTGATACTGTGCTTCTACAGTAATTCCATATTCATTTTCATCATTAAATTTTTTGACAAGTGTATCGATTGCCTGTCCATTAACTCCACCCATAGAATGCCAGAAAGTAATGGTTGTTCCGTCTACATCCTTTGCATCTGCCATTTCTGCTTTTTCATTGCCTTCTGCTGCATCGGATGAGCCATCCTGGCTGATGGAAGATTTTCCACCACCGCATCCTGCAAGCATTCCGACAGCCATTGCTGCTACAAGTAATAATGAAACTGTTTTTTTCTTCATAATTTTCCTCCTGTTGTGATCTCTTCTAATTGGATGAAATTGTGTGTAATATTTACACATATATAGGATCGGGAATGAATGTTTTCCCGTTTCCAGTATAGGAATTAACCCTTTACAGCTCCTGAGAACATTCCCCGGATCAGTTGCTTCTGTCCGATAATAAAAATCGAAATCGATGGAATGATGATCATGACAACACCTGCAATCATCAGGGTAATGGACTGTGAATCCACACTGTCAAGCATACTGATACCGATCTGTACGGTTCGCATGTTGTTGGAACCGGTTACAAGAAGTGGCCACATATACATATTCCATGCATTGATAAAAGTATAAACTGCCATAGCTCCGATTGCTGACTTGGTCAGCGGGATCAGAATCTTAATAATGAATTTCAAATTACTGCATCCGTCCAGTTTTGCTGATTCATACAGAGACATCGGGAATGTCATATAGAACTGACGGAACAAAAAGATTCCCATCGCCGATGTCAGATACGGAATGATCAGTACCGCATACGTATCAAGAATCCCCCAGCTTCCGACGGTCAGATAATTGGAAATGATCGTTGCTTCGCCAGGAACCATCATGGTTGCCATAACAATTGCAAAAAGGATTCCTTTTCCCTTAAATTCCAGGAAGGAAAATGCAAATGCGGCAAGGGAACAGGAAATAATCTGTCCGATGGTAATACATCCTGCCATGATAAATGAATTTAAAATGAACCGGAGAAGCGGAACAGTTGTAAATGCCTCCTTGAAGTTCTGCAGTGACGGATGCTTCGGAAAAAGATTCAGATCCGTTGTAAATAATTCATTGGATGGCATCAGCGCAATGCTGACCGCGTATAAAAGCGGAAGCAGTATAAGGATTGCGAAAATGATATTTGCCGCAAGGCGCAGTGCTGTCTTACTTCTTCTTTTCGCCAGTGCCTTGGCGTTCATTTTATTTTTTAATTCCAGAAGTTCACTGTTTGAATATTTTCCTTCCATCGGAATTGCCATACTATTTAACTGACTCATTAGTAATTTACTCCCTTCTTCTCAATGCGGAACATCACCAATGTTACAAGCATGATAATGACAAATAAGACAACAGACTGTGCGGATGCACTTCCAAAACGATAGTTAAAGAATGCATCTCTGTAAATCGAGTATACGATTACGTTTGTGGATTCATTCGGTCCGCCTTCTGTCAGGATCTTGATCTGTCCGAATGACTGGAATGCCTGAATGATGTTTACCACTAATGTGTAGAACATCATTGGTGCCAGTCCCGGAAGTGTCAGGCGGTAGAATTTCTGGAATGAACTTGCGCCGTCTACGGAAG
>ERZ857693.1832-NODE-1832-length-23837-cov-13.336683_pt1 | contig 23837 bp, 22 predicted proteins | sample MGYA00519765_ERZ857693 | MGnify/ENA primary metagenome ERZ857693 (study PRJEB31778, sample SAMEA3449354) | human gut metagenome | biome: human gut; feature: human-associated habitat; material: faeces | place: United Kingdom | collected 2010/2012 ... | reverse complement strand
CGAAACTCATAACACCTGTTACAACATTGCTTCTGATCATGAAAGGTGGTACACAGTAAGTAAATCCACGGTTGATCATGAAATCTCTTGCATATGCAAGTACAGAAGAATGAATTCTTGCGATATCACCCATCAGATAATAGAATCCATTTCCCGCTACTCTTCCGGCGCTCTCAAGATCGATTCCGTCAAATGCTTCCATGATCTCTGTATGGTATGGAATCTCGAAATCAGGAACAAAAGGCTCACCGAATTTTTCAATTTCTACATTCTGACTGTCATCTTTTCCGATTGGTACAGAAGGATCGATGATGTTCGGAATGATCATCATATTCTGTTTCAGTTTCTCTTCTACTTCTTTTTCTTCTTTGGAAAGTTCTTCGATCCTTGCAGCACTCTCAGCTACTTTTCTCTTTAATTCTTCCGCTTCTTCTTTCTTTCCCTGTGCCATACATGCACCGATCTGTTTAGAGATTTTGTTCTTTTCTGCACGGAGTGCTTCTACTTCTCCCTTAATATCTCTATTCTTCTGATCCAGTTCTATTACCTCATCTACTAAAGGTAATTTCTCATCCTGAAATTTGTTCTTAATGTTCTGCTTTACAACATCCGGATTATTTCTTACAAATTTGATATCTAACATTTTTCTAAATTCCTCCTGATTATATATATGTTATATTATCTCTCATTTCTTGTTTTTTCAGGTCTTGCCATATCTGGACGCACATTACTGGTTCTTGCATTTAAGATCTTACCATTGTTTGCTTTTCCAGATGTCTGTTTTGTATTTCTCGCATTCGCGCTTTTCTGATTTCCATTCTTTGCCGGACCAGACTTAACAGACTTAAGACTTCCTGTTGCAGATGCAACTGCTTTATCCACCTCTTCTTCATAACCATCTTCGAAGATTGCTTTATCCAGTGCTTCTGCTTCTTCCTCTGCAAGCTCTACATAACTTTCACCTTTTACGATCTCTTTCACATAAGTATAGCAGCCTTCTCTGCTGTGCATCGCATTGATGATCCAACCAGTATTATTATTGTCCAGCATTGCAAGTGCGAAACTGAGTTTACCACCCATTTCATTAAATGCATCATACTTTACAATTCCAAGTTTCTGGTAAGATTTTTCCATCTTCTTGTTAAGTTTCTGAATGTCTGTACGATTCTGTTTTGTATATTTCAGAATGGCCTCTACATCCGAGAATCCCGACATCATACTTTCTTCCAGAGTTTTTCCATCTTTACCACGCATAAACGTCGTATAGCTGCTTTTCAATCGATTATACTTCATTGTTACATTTACATACAGAACGAATAATATAACAATCAGTATCAGCAAAAATATAAATATTAATGCCGGATCGATACCAAGTGCTTTCAGTATTTTGCTATCCATATTCAATTACTCTCCTCTTTTAATGCTCATCATCATATCGAACAGATGTTCTAATTCGTCATCTGAATAATATTCTATCTCTATCTTACCTTTTCCCTTTCCTTTTGATGCTATACTTACCTTTGTTCCAAATACACTCTTCATTTTCTCTTCCAGATCCTGGTAAATAAATGAATTGGCCACCGGTTTCTTTTCTTTCGGCTTCTTTGGATTTTTTATTTCTTTGACCAATTTCTCAGTTTCTCTTACACTGAGTTTTTCGTCAAATATCTTATTTGCCAGTGTGTACTGAAGCTCAGGATCGTCAATGGCCAGCAATGCTCTTGCATGTCCCGTTGAAATCATGTCGTCAATGATCATCTGTTGAACTTTATCACTAAGTTTCAGCAAACGCATAGAGTTCGTTACGGCTGTTCTGCTCTTCGATACTCTCTCTGCGACTTCATCTTGTTTCAGATTGAATTCCTCCAGAAGTCTCTTGTATGCAATTGCTTCTTCAATCGGATTCAAGTTTTCTCTCTGAATGTTCTCAATCAAACCTATCTCAAGAATTTCCTGATCTGTATATTCCTTTTCAATCACAGGAACCTCTTTTACTCCGGCAAGTTTTGCAGCTCTCCATCTTCTTTCGCCCGCAATGATCTCATAGTAATCTTTTCTTTTTCGAACAAGCAATGGCTGTAACACACCAAATTGCTTAATCGAATCCGAAAGTTCAAGGAGAGCATCTTCATCAAAATTCTTTCTCGGCTGGTCTCTGTTTGGCTCAACCTCATTAATTTTCATTACCTGTACACCGGATTTAGCTGCTGCATCTTCTTTTGATTCCACAGTTTTTTCCGATGTAACAGACTTCATGCTCTTATTATCAGGAATCAGACTGTCCAGTCCTTTCCCCAATCCTTTTTTCTTTATTGGCATTCGTTTCCTCCTACATTACATCTTTCATTTACTCTCTATTCATAACTTCATCCGCCAGTCTCTGATATGCGCTTGCTCCTGTAGACTTTGGATCATACAGATTAATCGGCATACCATAACTTGGTGCTTCAGCCAATCGGATATTTCTAGGAATAATCGTCTTATAGATGTTCTGTTGCAGGTTTTCCTTTACATTTTCCACTACCTGGAGTGAAAGATTGGTTCGTGCATCATACATAGTAAATACAACTCCTTCAATCTCCAGAACAGGATTCAGCCTTTCTTTTACAAGCTCCACTGTATGTATTAACTGACTCAACCCTTCAAGTGCGTAATACTCACACTGAATCGGAACCAGTACAGAATCTGCTGTTGTCATTGCATTGATCGTCAGCATACTTAACGATGGCGGACAATCAATAATGATATAATCATAATCATCTTTGATCGGCTGAACTGCATTTCTTATAATAAATTCTTTATCATCCACACCGATCAGTTCAATTTCAGCAGCCGAGAGGTCAATGCTTGTCGGTATCACATCCAGATTTTCAATTGCTTCCTTTTGCAGAACTTCATCTACACCAGCCTGACCAATCATAAGATCATAGATATTCTTTTCAACTTCATCTTTGTCTATTCCTAATCCACTCGTCATATTGCCCTGCGGATCCATATCAATAGCAAGAACCTTTTGTCCTTTTTCAGCAAGACATGCCGACAGATTAATAGCTGTCGTTGTTTTTCCAACGCCACCTTTTTGGTTCGCAACGGCTATAACTCGTCCCATTTAATTATCACCTTCCCTTATTTCACATGATTCTAGTATATCACTTTTCAGAATACTTATCCAGAAAATGTTTCACGTGAAACATAGATTTTCCCTTTTCCATAAATATAAAACCGTTCTCTATATTATTTTCGTTATCTTTGTGTGACATACGATTTTTGTGAATGTTTCACGTGAAACATTTGTTTTTACCACTTGCTTTATTATTCGTGTCCCTTCTTTTCATATATTCCAAGTAAAATGTCCTATTTCCTTCACTTTGTTCATTTTATGCTCATTTTGTAAAGGCAATCTTCCAATTCATAAGTAAATATAGTATAATTAGGAAAAGAAAGTGAGGTATCAGCATGAACTGGAAAAAGACATTATTATTCATCTCAACAGCAATTGGAACGACAACCTTAGCATTCCATGTAATAAATAAATTCATATTCAACGCCTCCGATGAACATTCAGAAGAAGATGAATCCAATTACTATAATTGGAAATTTGGAAATATATATTATAAAAAAGAAGGAACTGGTTCTCCGGTTCTTCTTATTCATGATCTGAATCATTACAGTTCTTCTATGGAATGGGATAAAGTAATCGGTACTCTTTCCAAAGAACACACAGTATATACGATAGACCTTCTCGGATGCGGCAAATCCGACAAGCCCGCAATTACATATACCTGCTATCTGTATGTTCAACTGCTTACTGATTTTATTCGTGACATTATAGGCGAAAAGACAGATATCGTAGCTACCGGGGCTTCAGCCTCCTTTGTAACAGCTGCCTGTCAGAATATAGCCGACCAGATTGACCATATTATTCTGGTTTGTCCGGAAAGCACACATGCACTTGCAAAAGCTCCAAATCACAAATCAAAACTACTTGCAAAGATAATAAATATCCCTATATACGGAACATTTATTTATAATGTAGGCGCACGCAACACCGCTCTTTCCGACTCAGCAGAGTGTAAATATCTCTACGCCAGCATTTTAGGACATTACACAACTGTAAATGTTGCCCACTGTCTCGAAGGACTTACAACCTCAATCGCAGTAATCACAGGTAAAAACGCACCAGAAACATCACAGAAAGCCACCGAATACTGCCACATACTTCCATCTATCGAACACCTCGAAGTCCCAGGCAGCGGATTACTTCCACAACGCGAAAATGCCACTGCATTCCTGGAACAAATAGATTTATTATTAAGCGACAATTGCTAATTCAAGGATTTGCGCTGATATAGTATAAGCTAATTACTATTTCAAAGACTATCATTAACATTTACAAACAAGCTCAGTTATTATTATACATTCCATCCATCAGTAACCTACACACACGTACAAAGGGAGAATGTTTCACGTGAAACATTCTCCCTTTTACCAATTTTTCTTCCCTGCTTCCAACACCTATCCTCATATCCACACCACCCCTACGCTCTCATTATTTAATCATAGCCGCCCGCGAAAACCAGATGGAATGAAAATGAGATAGGGATTCCTATCTCATTTTCATTCCATCCCGGGGTAAGCCATTTCCCCAACGATTAAACAATCGGCTCCCTTGAAGGCATCCCTGCCTTTCTCGGATACTTCTTAGCCGTATTCTTCACTTTGTGGATCTTTACAAAGGATCTTCCGATATCCGTTCCCGGCAATTCGAATTTCACTACATCTTCTATCTCTCCTCCAAGCACTTTCACCGCTTTTTTCGATCCTTTTACCTCTTCATCAATCTCACCTGATTTATAAGGTATAAACATACCGCCTACTTTTACATAAGGAAGGCAATATTCACTCAATGTCGCCAGATTTGCAACTGCTCTGGATACACACAGATCATACTTTTCTCTATATGCTGCATCTTTGGCATAATCTTCTGCTCTTCCATGAATTGTGTGGATATCTTCCAGCCCCAGCTCTTCAATCACCGTATTGAGGAACTTAATCCGCTTATTCAGTGAATCCAGTAATGTTACTTTCAAATGTGGGAATGCAATTTTCAGCGGTAATCCAGGAAAACCAGCTCCTGTACCCACATCGATCACTGTATCCACATGATTCATATTCATTACTTTTACAATCGACAAGCTGTCTACATAATGCTTCTCTACAACTTCTTCATATTCTGTGATTCCGGTCAGGTTCATCACCTTATTCCACTCTTCAAGAAGCTTATGATAGGTATCAAACTGCTCTTTCTGCTCGTCTGTGATCTCTATCCCTATCTTTTCCAGGCTTTTTTTCAAAATCTGGTCCATATTTTTTCTCCTTTTTTCTCTCTAAAATTAATAAGTATATAAAATGTATGATTTTTCATCTTATTCATTTTATATACTTATCATTATATTTACTGTGTAATTATATTTTTAGTGTATGTTAATATTAATACGTTTATTTTGTATTAGGTGTATTTCTTACTGATATACTTCATTATACTGCAACTGTTCATCCACGCTTTTCTTACTTTTTCATCACATTTATTAATTTATCTATGATTTCTTATCTGTGATTTCCACTCAGATACACAAGCAATACTGATATATCTGCCGGAGATACACCAGAGATACGCGATGCCTGCCCGATTGACACCGGTCTGTACTCTTTCAGCTTCTGAACTGCCTCAATACGAAGGCTGTTCACTGCATCATAGTCCATATCTTCCGGAATTTTCTTATTCTCCATCTTCTTGAACTGCTCTACCTGGCGTTTCTGACGTTGGATATAACCGTCATATTTCAGAGAAATATCCACCTGCTCGATTACTTCTGCTACCAGATCTTTCGGAAGTTCCGGTCTCGTCACATCAATATCCGTAACAGCTTCGTAAGATAATTCCGGTCTCCTTATCAGTTCTGCCAGACTGCTTCCTGAATTCAAAGGTGTACTTTCATAAGATTCCAGAAGTTCCTGTACCTTTTCACTGGTTCCGACATAGGCATTCTTTAATCTCTCGATTTCAGACTCGATCAGTCTTTCTTTCTCTTTCAGACGATCATAACGCTCCTGTGAGATCAAACCGACTTCATAGCCTTTTTCCGTCAGACGCTGGTCCGCATTATCCTGTCTAAGGAGCAGACGATATTCTGCTCTCGAAGTCATCATACGGTACGGTTCATGGCTTTCCTTTGTAACCAGATCATCGATCAGAACGCCGATATAAGCCTCTGATCGGTCTAACACTAAGGATTCCTTGCCCTGCAGCTTTCTGGCGGCATTTATGCCAGCTATAAGGCCCTGTGCGGCAGCTTCTTCATAGCCCGAGCTTCCGTTGAACTGACCGGCACTGAATAAGCCGCTGATATTGCGGAATTCCAGTGATGGTTTTAACTGTCTCGCATCGATACAGTCATACTCGATCGCATACGCATTCCGCACGATCTTCACATGCTCCAGTCCCGGAACACTGTGGTACATTGCATACTGTACATCTTCAGGCAGCGAACTTGACATTCCGCCGATGTACATCTCATCCGTCTCCAGCCCTTCCGGTTCCAGGAATACCTGATGACGTTTTTTGTCCGCAAATTTTACCACTTTATCTTCGATAGACGGACAATATCTCGGTCCCGTACCCTCGATCATGCCGGAATATAACGGCGATCTGTCCAGATTGGCACGGATGATCTCATGTGTCGTCTCATTTGTATAAGTCAGCCAGCAGGATGCCTGGTCGATCTGCACATCGTCCGGATTCGTGGTAAATGAAAATGGTACCACTCTTTCATCTCCGAACTGTTCTTCCATCTTGCTGAAATCAACTGTTTTCCGGTCTACTCTGGCAGGTGTTCCTGTCTTAAAACGGTACATTTTAATGCCCAGTTCTTTCAGACAGTCAGTCAGATGATTGGCCGCCTGCAGTCCGTTCGGGCCTGTATACTGACTCACATCACCATAAATACATCGTGCTTTCAGGTAAGTTCCGCTGCAGATGATAACCGCCTTACAGTGATATGTTGCACCGGAAAATGTCTGCACTCCCGTGATCTTTCCATCTTCCACAAGGAGATTGGCAACCTCTCCCTGTTTGATCTCCAGGTTCTCCTGAGCCTCCAGTACGCGGCGCATCGTTCTGCTGTACACTGCTTTGTCCGCCTGTGCACGGAGCGAATGTACCGCAGGACCCTTGGATTTATTTAACATTTTTGACTGGATAAATGTACGGTCGATGACCTTTCCCATCTCTCCGCCAAGGGCATCCAGCTCTCTTACCAGATGTCCTTTCGAGCTTCCGCCGATATTCGGATTACAAGGCATCATCGCAATGCTGTCCACACTTACGGTAAATACCAGTGTCTGAAAGCCCAATCTCGCCGTCGCCAGTGCTGCCTCACAACCTGCGTGGCCGGCACCGATGACTACGACATCATATTTATCTTTATTTTCCCATACAGAATTTGCTGAATATCTCATTAACCAAATCTTCTCCTATCGTTTCGCCAGTGATATTACCGAGAGCTTCATACGCATCCATAAGGTCGATCGAATAGAAATCCTCCGGCATATCCGCGGCAATGCTGTCATTCACACGTTCCAGTGCAGCATATGCATCCTGAAGCGCTGTTTTCTGTCTCACATTTGTAATATAGATTTCATCATTAAATGTCAGTTCTCCCTGGAAGAACATCTCCTTTAACGTATCTTCCAGCTCTTCGATTCCCTGTACATTCTTTGCAGAGATCTCGATCACCGGAAATTCTTCCGGCAGTTCTTCCTGTTCTTTTGTCACCTGCATATCCAGATCGGATTTATTTAACAGGATGATCGCACGTTTGTCTTTGATCAGATGCAGGATCTCTGCATCATTTTCATCCAGTGGTCTGGATGCATCGATCACATACAGGATCAGGTCTGCCTTATCCGCATATTCTTTCGCACGATCAACACCGATCTTCTCCACCACATCTTCCGTATCACGGATACCGGCAGTATCCATAATATTTAAGGAAATGCCCTTCAGATTCAGGTGTTCTTCCAGTACATCTCTTGTCGTACCGGCAATATCAGTAACGATTGCCCGGTCTTCTCCGAGAAGTACATTTAACAGAGAGGATTTTCCCGCATTCGGTTTCCCGAGGATGACTGTGCGTACGCCCTCTTTTATAATCCTACCATCATCACAGCTATCTAGCAATCTTTTCATTGCTTCCATGATCTCATCGACGACTTTTTTCAGTGTTTCTCCATAGCCGTCAACACTGATATGCTCCGGATCGTCCAGTGCAGTCTCGATAAATGCAGTATGATACAGGATCTTTTCGCGCATTTCGCTAATCTTATCTTTGATATTTCCTTTTAACTGGCTTACCGAACTCTGCAATGCATATTCGTTCTGCGATGCGATCAGATCACCAACTGCTTCTGCCTGCGAAAGATCCAGTCTTCCGTTCAGGAATGCACGCTTAGTGTACTCTCCCGGCTCTGCCGGGCGTGCACCGTTTTTGATCAGGACTTCGAGAATTCGTTTTACCACATAGACACCGCCGTGACAGTTGATCTCTACCGTGTCTTCACCGGTATAGCTGTGCGGCCCGCGCATCAGCATGACCAGGACCTCGTCAATTACCTGTTCTCCATCAACAATATATCCATAATGAATGGTATGTGACTTCTGATCACATAGTTTTTTCTCTTTTTTCCCCTTATATACCCGGTCTGCGATCTGAAATGCTTCCGGTCCGCTCATTCGTACAATTCCTATTCCCGAATTACTCATTGCCGTAGATATTGCGGCAATCGTGGAGTTATATAATTGTTCCATAATTTCCTCCAATATACATTTGAGTGAAAAAAAGACAGGGGCCGCTTAAAGACCCCTGTCTCTTAATTATCGATTATTTCTGTTTCTTACCAGTGTTACCACAACTCTTCTGTACGGCTCTTCACCTTCACTGTGTGTGGATACTGCCGGGTCAGACTGCAGCGCAGAGTGAATGATTCTTCTCTCGTATGGATTCATTGGCTCAAGAGAAACTGTCTTTCTTGTTCTCTTTACTTTGCTTGCAATGTTCTTTGCAAGATTTTCCAGTGTTTCTTTTCTTCTTCTTCTGTAATCCTCTGTATCGAGTTTCACTCTTACATAGCCATCCTGCATCTTGTTGGCAACACGATTTGTAAGATACTGCAGAGAATCAAGTGTCTGTCCGCGTTTTCCGATCAGGATACCCATGTTGCTTCCTTCCATATTGATGGAAAGTGCTCCTTCTTCATCTACAACAGATGTAACTTTTACATCATCCATGCCCATTGCATTCATCACATCGTAAATGAACTTTTCACATGTCTCGATCGTCTGTGGTTCAACTTTTGCAAGTTCTACTTCTTTCTTTGGCTCAGATTTTACTTCCGGTTTTTCTTCTCTTACATTTTTCTTTGTATGAGAATGCTCTTTTGCCGGCTTCTTCTCTGTCTTCTTCTCTGGTTTTACTTCTTCTTTTACCGGTGTTTCAACTTTACTTTCTTCCACTGTCTCTTCAACCGGTTTTTCTTCTCGTTTTCTGCGGGCTTTGATTACTGCCTGCTTTCTTCCGATTCCAAGGAAACCTTCGCTTCCTTTTTCAACAACAATATAATCTAAGCGATCACTTGTTACACCTAACTGAACTAACGCTTCGGTGATCGCATCGTCCAATGTCTTTGCCGATACAGTAATGTAATCCTCCATGACAGCGCCCCCTAATCATTTTCGTTAAATTTCTTCACCATGTTTGCTTTTGATGCGAGACTTCCTTTCTTCGCATTTTCAGCTTTCTTGTGTGCGTTTTCTACCTTGGCTTCTCTTTCTTTTTCACTCAGGTTCGATGTACTCTGTCTCTTCTTCTGGTTCTGATTGTTCATATTCTTGGTATTCATCTGAGCCATTGCTGCGATACGTTCATTCTTCTCGCCACGTTTTACACGTTTTTCCTCAGCCTTTTCCTTATTCTGCTCCAGAATCTCTTCTACAGAAATCTTGCTTAAGTGCTTATTGATAAATACCTGCTGAACACAACGTACTACCGCACTGACGATCCAGTACAGACCGATACCTGTCGGAAGTGAGAATACCATAAATACCGAAAACAGTGGCATTGTGATATTCATCGTGTTCATTGTAGACGCCATCGGGTTATCTTTGTCCAGCTGCTGGCCTGAAATAGCCTGTGAAAGCTTGATACTTCCATACTGTGTCAAACCTGATAATACCGGAAGTAAAATCGCAGTAATAATGATCATGATTGCCGGGAAACCATAGCTTCCGCTGTTCTTGATCATCTGCATAGGTGAGATAGTCAGATCCGGAAGTGTCAGGAATACATTTACAGCCTTTGGAGCTGTCTTGATCTCCGGAACATATTTCTGGATATTATAGATAACCGGGTACAAAGCAAATAACAGCGGCATCTGAATCAGTAACGGAAGGCATCCTGCTGACATCGATGTACCATATTTATCGTACACCTGCTGAATCTCTTCCTGCTGTTTCATCATGGACGCCTGGTCTTTCTTATTTTTATACTTCTTCTGTATAGCCTGAATCTCCGGATTCATAACAGAAGACATCTTGGATGTTCTCTGCTGCTTAATCGTAAGTGGAAGTAATAATGTATACACAAAAATCGTATACAGAATAATCGACAGACCTACCAGCCCGCTATCGCTTGGCAGACATTTGTCCAGGAAATTATAGATAAAGTTCATTACCTTACCCAGAATCCAGCAAAGCTGTCCGACAATCGGCCAGTTAGCGGCAGTCAGTAAACTTGGTACCATAATTTTTTCCTCCATATGTAGTTGTAATCTTTTTAAGGAACAGGGTCGTAACCTCCTCTGGTAAACGGATTACAACGCAGAATTCTCCACACCGCCAGTCGTCCTCCTTTTAATGCACCGTATTTCTCAATTGCCTCTTTCGCATACTGAGAACAAGTCGGATAAAATTTACAGGTGGAACCGCCCTTTATCGGAGACAGATATCTCTGATAAAATCTGATACCAGTGAGCAGAATCTTCTTCATAATACGTTACCCCTCATCTATAATCTTATGAAGATGACCCAGATGGAGCATTGCGCCGACAATATCTTTATAATCTTTTCCTTTGGCGCCTATTCTTGCTATAACAATTATATCTAATCCACATCTGAATCGTTCTTCTTGCAGTCTATAGCTTTCTCGGATTAATCTTGTTAATCTGTGCCGTACTATACTGTTTCCTACTTTTTTGCTTACAGATATTCCTAATCGATTCTGACTTGTCCCATTTTCCAGTACATACATGACCAGATATTTGTTGGCGTAAGATTTCCCTTTTCTATATATATATTGGAAATCTTTGTTCTTTTTCAGTGATTCGGAATACTTCATTGTCTTATTCTCCTAATTTTTCTGAGTAGAAGAAAAGGCCACATATATGCGGCCTACGCTGATAATTTCTTTCTTCCTTTTGCTCTTCTTGCAGCAAGTACTTTTCTTCCACCTGCTGTGCTCATTCTAGATCTGAAGCCATGTACTTTAGCTCTCTGTCTCTTCTTTGGCTGGAATGTCATCTTCATGGATATCCACCTCCTTATTTTATTCCAAGGGGCTTGCCCCCTAATTTTCATAAGACATCAGCCTTGATTATATAAAAAAAACCGCTCTACGTCAAGCTATTCCTCAAATTTTAAAAATATATTTATCCACATTTTGTGGAAAACTTTGTGGATTTTTGTGGATAACGTGTGGAAATCATATATTTTTTTAGATTTTTTCCCCATTTCATGCGCATTTTACAAGTGTTGATAATTGGGATTGAGTTTTCCACATATTTCAAATCTACATCAAGAGAAACTGCCAGTTGCCAAAGCATAGCGATAAAAGATTGCCTAAAGCAACTTTTTGATGTACAATGTAGAAGAGTGGGTTTATAGGTGAAAATCCGCGAATCAGACAGATTAGGAGTAAATATGATGAATACAGTAAAGGAAAAATGGCCTGAAATTATCGAACATCTCAGGGTCGAACATGAGTTGTCCAATGTATCGTTCAATACGTGGATCCAACCATTGAAAGTTTACGATGTCGTAGACAATACCGTATTTATATTAGTAAATATGAATGCGAGTGTAGAATATATTGAAAAAAAATATCAGCTTCCATTAAAAGTATGTATTGCGGAGATTACTGGAACTGAATATGAAGTTGTCTTCATTTCCGAGGATGATGACAGACTGAACGAGATTCAGAATATGGCCATTGAAGCAAATCAGAAGAAAAAAAGCAAAAGTGCTGCGGAAAAAGCCGGGCTTAATCCGAAGTATACTTTTGATACTTTCGTTGTCGGCGGTAACAATAATTTCGCCCATGCAGCTTCCCTTGCTGTAGCCGAATCTCCGGGAGAAGTATACAATCCCCTCTTCTTATATGGAGGTGTTGGACTTGGAAAGACTCATTTGATGCACTCAATTGCACATTTTATTCTGGACAAGAATCCAAAGAAAAAAGTCCTCTATGTAACCAGCGAGACATTTACCAATGAGCTGATCGAAGCTCTCAAAAACGGAAAAACCGCCGGAAACGAGTCCGCAATGTCGAAATTCCGCGATAAATACCGTAATAATGACGTACTTTTGATCGATGATATCCAATTCATTATCGGAAAAGAAAGTACACAGGAAGAATTCTTCCACACATTTAACCATCTGCATACATCCGGAAAGCAGATCATCATATCGTCTGATAAGCCGCCGAAAGATATTGAAACTTTGGAGGCCAGACTTCGTACGCGATTTGAGTGGGGTCTGATTGCTGATATTTCATCACCTAATTATGAAACCCGTATGGCGATTTTACAGAAGAAGATCGAGCTGGATCATCTGGAAAAATACAATATTCCGAATGATGTACTCGAATATATCGCAACGAACGTCAAGACAAATATCCGAGAACTTGAAGGGTCTCTTAATAAACTGATTGCTCTTTATAAACTGAACAACACCGGTTCTATCGATATTGCCCTTGCAGCAGAGGCCTTAAAAGATATCATTTCTTCGGATAATCGCAGAGAAGTTACGCCTGAACTGATTTTGGACATCGTTTCCGAACATTTTGGTGTATCTATTCCTGATCTGAAAGGGAATAAACGTAACGCCGAGATCGTATTTCCGCGCCAGATTGCCATGTATCTGATCCGAAATATGACAGAAACTTCATTAAAAGCAGTCGGTGTCATTCTTGGGGGCAAGGATCACTCTACCATCAAGCATGGGATTGAGAAAATCGAGAACGAATTAAAGGCGGACGAGACTCTTTCTAACACTATTAATATTATAAAGAAGAAAATCAATCCGGCTTAGCCTTATTTTGCCATTTTGGCCTGTGAATAACTATGTGGAAAATCTGCGTCTGACATGTGGATAACTATGGGACAGCCTTGGGAAAAACCCAGGAATTTTACACCTGTCTTTAGAAACGAAAAAGTTTTCAACAGTCGTTCCACATAAAATCCAGTCGAATTCCACAAAGTTTTCAAAGCCAAAATTCCTTGCAAACACTGGGCTAGAGGCACTTTTCCTCTTTTCCACATCCCCTAATACGGCTGAGGCGGAAACTATTTTATTTATTTATCTATCACACACGTGCGAAAGGAGTTATACACATATGAAAATTACCTGCAGTAAATCCAATCTGGTCAAAGGTGTCAGTATTGTTTCCAAAGCAGTTCCATCTAAAACAACAATGCCAATCCTTGAATGTATTCTTATTGATGCAACAACAGATATCATCAAATTAACAGCGAATGATATGGAACTTGGTATCCAGACAGAAATTTCCGGAGACATTATTGATCGCGGAATGATCGCTATCGATGCAAAGATTTTTTCAGAGATCGTTAGAAAACTTCCGGATAATGAAGTAACGATCGAAACTTTAGATAATCTTCAGACAGTCATCACATGTGAAAAAGCAAAATTTGATATTGCCGGTAAACCTGGCGATGAATTTGCTTACTTACCAATTATTGAGAAAGAAGATTCTATAGAAGTCTCTCAATTCACATTGAAAGAAGTCATCCGTCAGACAATTTTCTCTATTTCTGACAGTGAAAGTAATAAACTTATGACTGGAGAATTGTTCGACATCAGTGATAATATTCTGAAAGTTGTTTCGCTGGACGGACACAGAATTTCCATTCGAAAAGTGCCATTGAAAAAAAGCGTAGCTGACAGAAAGCTTGTTGTACCTGGAAAGACACTGATCGAGATCAGTAAGATCCTTTCGGGTGAGGCTGAAAATGTGGTATCGATTTCATATACAAAGAATCATATCGTGTTCGAATTTGATAACACGATCGTTGTATCACGTCTGATCGAAGGTGAATATTTCAGAATCGATCAGATGTTGTCAAATGATTATGAGACAAAAGTCAGAATTAATAAAAAAGAGCTGCTCAACTGTATCGACCGAGCAACACTTCTGGTAAAAGAAGGAGACAAGAAACCAATCATCATCAATATCGGTGACGAACTTATGGAATTAAAGATCAAATCCCAGATCGGATCCATGAATGAAGAGATTATGATCACAAAAGAGGGAAAAGATCTGCTGATCGGATTCAATCCGAAATTCCTGATCGATGCACTTCGTGTTATCGACGACGAAGAAGTAACAATTTATCTGATGAATGCGAAAGCACCTTGCTTCATCAAAGATGATGAAGAAAGCTATATCTACCTGATCCTTCCTGTTAACTTTAATGCTGCAGCATAAACGGAAATGGAATATCTGGAAGAAGATTAAAAGATAAAACAAAAAAACGCAGGAATACTTGCAAAAAGATTTAGCGATAAGTATAATAAAAAGCAACTGAAAAACAGAAAAAATGTGCATAAAAATACAACAAAATGCATACAACAGAACGCTTTCTGATAGATGGATCAGATATAGCCTGGCTGATCTGATAAAATTTATCTATAAGTTATGCTTATAAGATATGGGAGAATCCCGGGAGAGGAATGCGAGACATATGGAGACAATTAGATTACGAGATGAATATATCAAGCTTGGACAGGCTTTGAAAGCTACAGGAATGGTGGAATCCGGAGTAGAAGCCAAAGAAGTGATCCAGGAAGGTCTTGTCATGGTAAATGGCGAGACAGATACACGCCGCGGACGTAAGTTATACGGCGGAGATGTTGTATTATTTGACGGAGAAGAGATCAGAATTGAAGGTTAATTCCCTGAAATTAAAGAATTTTAGAAATTATGATCTTCTGAATGTGGAGTTTGATGGTTCTACGAATATTTTTTACGGGAACAATGCCCAGGGGAAGACGAATATTCTGGAGGCTGTGTATCTGTCCGGAACGACCAAGTCCCACCGCGGGTCGAAGGACAGGGATATGATCCGTTTCGGCGAGGATGAATCACACATCGAAACCGTGGTGGAAAAGAACGGAATCAGTTATCAGATCGATATGCACCTGAAGAAGAACAGTCCGAAAGGGATTGCCATCAATAAGATGCCGATCCGGAAAGCAAGCGAACTTTTCGGAATTGTGAATCTTGTATTTTTCTCGCCGGAAGATCTGAACATTATCAAGAACGGGCCGGCAGAGAGAAGAAGATTCATAGATCTGGAGCTTTCGCAGCTTGATAAGGTGTACCTGAATAATCTGTCGAATTACAACCGGATCGTGAATCAGCGAAACCATCTGCTGAAAGAGCTCAGTTTCGGCGGAAAGAAAGATCTTTCGGATACACTGGAAATATGGGAGCTGCAGATGGTACAATATGGGGAAAGGCTGATTGCCAGAAGAAAAGAATTTGTCGAACAGATCAATGGGATCATTGCAAAGATTCACCAGAGACTGACCGGCGGTAAAGAAAGCCTGAAGATCATATACGAGCCAAGTACGGGAGATCTGCCATTTGAACAGGCACTGAACCGGTACCGGGAGAGAGATCTGCGGATGAAGAGTACAACGGTGGGGCCGCACAGGGACGACATCGGCTTTCTGATCGGTGATATGGACATCCGCAAATATGGTTCCCAGGGACAGCAGAGAACGGCTGCCCTGTCTTTGAAACTGTCGGAGATCGAGCTGGTCAAACTGGCAACACATGACACCCCGATACTTTTACTTGACGATGTATTGTCTGAACTTGATAAACACAGGCAAAACTATTTGTTAGACAGCATACATGATATACAGACTTTGATTACCTGTACGGGTGTTGAGGATTTTGTAAATCACCGCTTTTCAATAAACAAAGTGTTCCATGTCCAGAACGGGCAGGTAACGAAAGAAAACTAGGAGGACTGAGAATGGGTACAGAAAAAGTACAGCATGAATACGGCGCAGATGAAATTCAGATATTGGAAGGTCTTGAGGCAGTCCGCAAACGTCCTGGTATGTACATTGGAAGTACATCAGCCAGAGGCTTGCATCATCTTGTATACGAGATTGTCGATAATGCCGTAGACGAAGCTTTGGCGGGCTTCTGTGATACGATTTATGTAACAATCAATAAAGACAATTCGGTGACCGTTATCGATAATGGACGTGGAATTCCGGTTGGTATCAACCACAAAGCAGGACTTCCTGCGGTAGAAGTTGTATTTACCGTGCTGCATGCAGGAGGTAAATTTGGTGGTGGAGGATACAAGGTATCCGGTGGACTTCACGGTGTTGGAGCGTCTGTTGTAAATGCGCTTTCCAACTGGCTGGAAGTTGAGATCTACCACGAGGGTAAAGTATACCAGCAGCGTTACGAGCGCGGAAAAGTTATGGAGAAACTGACCGTGATCGGTGACTGTGAAGAAGAAAAGACCGGTACAAAAGTAACATTCCTGCCGGATGATACCATTTTTGAGACAACGATCTTTGATTTTAATGTTCTGAAACAGAGATTCCGCGAGATGGCATTCCTGACAAAAGGACTGAAAATCGTATTGAAGGACGACCGTGAGGAAGAGCCGAAAGAAAGAACATTCCACTACGAAGGCGGAATCAAAGAATTCGTTACTTACCTGAACCGCAGTGCGACACCGCTTTATGAGCAGATCATTTACTGTGAAGGTATGGTAAATAATGTGTCTGTCGAAGTGGCTATGCAGCACAACGATTCTTACAGTGACAATACGTATGGATTTGTCAATAACATTACGACTCCGGAAGGTGGAACACACGTTGTCGGATTCCGTAATGCGATCACAAAGACATTTAATGATTATGCAAGAAAGAACAAGCTTCTGCGTGACAATGAGCCGAACTTAAGCGGTGAAGATATCCGTGAGGGCCTGACCGCGATCATCAGCGTCAAGATCGAGGATCCACAGTTTGAAGGGCAGACCAAGCAGAAACTTGGTAACAGCGAGGCAAGAGGTGCGGTTGACAATGTAGTCAGCAAGCAGCTTGAGATCTTCCTTGAGCAGAATCCGGCCGTTGGTAAGATCATCGTAGAGAAATCTGTGATGTCCCAGCGCGCGAGAGAGGCTGCAAGAAAGGCAAGGGACCTGACACGTAGAAAATCAGCACTGGATAATATGGCACTTCCTGGAAAGCTTGCAGACTGTTCGGATAAGAATCCGGAGAACTGCGAGATCTACATCGTAGAGGGAGATTCTGCCGGCGGTTCTGCGAAGACAGCACGTGACCGTGCGACGCAGGCAATCCTTCCACTGCGTGGTAAGATCCTGAACGTAGAGAAGGCAAGACTGGATAAGATCTACGGCAATGCCGAGATCAAGGCGATGATCACTGCATTTGGTACAGGAATCCATGAAGATTTCGATATTTCCAAACTGCGTTATCACAAGATCATCATCATGACCGATGCCGACGTGGACGGTGCACATATCAGTACACTGCTTCTGACGTTCATTTACCGGTTCATGCCGGAGCTTATCAAGCAGGGTTATGTATATCTGGCACAGCCGCCGCTTTATAAGCTTGAGAAGAACAAGAAGGTATGGTATGCATACAGTGACGAAGAACTGAGTAATATCATCAATGAAGTCGGCCGTGACGGTAATAATAAGATCCAGCGTTACAAAGGTCTTGGAGAGATGGATGCAGAACAGCTCTGGGAGACAACCATGGATCCGGAACACCGTATCCTGTTACGTGTAACGATGGATGATGAGACAACGAGCGAACTGGACCTGACATTTACGACACTGATGGGTGACAAAGTAGAGCCAAGACGTGAGTTCATCGTTGAGAATGCAAAATACGTTAAGAATCTGGATGTATAATATAAGCGTGTAGAAGAAAGGAGGAACAGGGATAATTAAATCTCTGAGAGATTGATGGAAGACAATATATTTGACAAAGTCCACGAAGTGGATCTGAAACAGACAATGGAAACCTCTTATATTGACTACGCGATGAGTGTTATTGCGTCCCGTGCCCTGCCGGATGTAAGAGATGGTTTGAAACCGGTACAGAGAAGAATCATGTACTCTATGATCGAGCTGAACAACGGTCCTGACAAGCCGCACAGAAAGTGTGCGCGTATCGTCGGTGATACGATGGGTAAATATCACCCGCACGGTGACAGCTCTATCTATGGTGCATTGGTTAATATGGCACAGGAATGGTCTACCAGATACCCGCTGGTAGACGGACATGGTAACTTTGGTTCTGTGGACGGTGACGGTGCTGCCGCCATGCGATACACAGAGGCAAGACTGAGTAAGATTTCCATGGAATTAACAGCGGATATTAATAAAAATACCGTTGATTTCATTCCGAACTTTGACGAGACGGAGAAAGAACCTACCGTTCTGCCGTCAAGATTCCCGAACCTTCTGGTCAACGGTACTTCCGGTATCGCTGTAGGTATGGCGACGAATATCCCGCCGCACAACCTGCGTGAAGTGATCAATGCAGTCGTACAGATCATTGATGACCAGATCGAGGATAAAGAAGAGACAACAATCGAAGAGATCTTGAAGATCATCAAAGGACCAGACTTCCCGACAGGTGGTATGATCCTCGGAACAAGAGGAATTGAAGAGGCATACAGAACCGGACGCGGCAAGATCCGTGTGCGTGCGGTCACAGATATCGAGACGATGCCGAATGGCAAGAGCCGTATCATCGTAAGTGAGCTGCCTTACATGGTTAACAAAGCAAGACTGATCGAGAAGATTGCAGAGCTGGTACGTGATAAGAAGATTGACGGAATCACAGATTTAAGTGACCAGTCAAGCCGTGAAGGAATGCGTGTAGTCATTGAGCTTCGAAGAGATGCCAATGCCAATGTTATTCTGAACCAGTTATACAAACATACACAGCTTCAGGACACATTCGGTGTGATCATGCTGGCTCTGGTCGGCAATGAGCCGAAGGTCATGAACCTGATGGAGATGCTGAACTACTACCTGAAACATCAGGAAGAAGTAGTGACACGCCGTACACAGTATGAGTTAAATAAAGCCGAAGAGCGTGCACATATTTTAAAGGGATTACTGATCGCATTAGATAACATTGATGAAGTGATCAAGATCATCAGAGGTTCCCAGACGGTCCAGATCGCAAAATCAGAATTGATGGAGCGTTTCGGACTGACAGACGTACAGTCACAGGCAATCGTAGATATGAGACTGCGTGCTCTGACAGGTCTGGAAAGAGAGAAACTCGAGGCAGAATATAAAGCACTGATGGAGCAGATCGAACATTTACGTGCGATCCTTGCTGACAGAAAGTTATTACTTGGCGTGATCAAAGAAGAGATTCTTGTGATCCGTGATAAATACGGTGATGAGAGAAGAACATCCATCGGATTTGATGAATTTGATATTTCCATGGAAGATCTGATCCCGAGAGAAGATGTGGTCATTACGATGACTAAGCTTGGATATATCAAGCGAATGTCTCATGATACATTCAAGGCCCAGAACCGTGGCGGTAAGGGAATCAAGGGAATGCAGAAGCTGGATGAGGATTACGTAGAAGAGCTCTTCATGACCAATACACATCATTACCTGATGTTCTTTACGAACACCGGACGTGTATACCGTATGAAAGCATACGAGATTCCGGAAGCAAGCAGAACATCCAGAGGAACTGCGATCGTGAACCTGCTGCAGTTAATGCCGGGCGAGAAGATCAGTGCGGTCATTCCGATTGAGAAATATAACGATGATGAGTATCTGCTGATGGCAACCAAGAAAGGTCTCATCAAGAAGACTCCGATTAAAGAATATGCAAATGTCAGAAAGACAGGACTTGCAGCAATTACTCTGCGTGAGGAAGATGAGCTGATCGAGGTAAAATACACAGACAGCGATCATGATGTGTTCATGGTTACAAAGTATGGACAGTGTATCCGTTTTAACGAAAGTGATGTACGTCCGACCGGAAGAACATCCATGGGTGTCCGTGGTATGAATCTGGTAGACCGCGACGAAGTGATCGGAATGCAGATCGACTCACAGGGAACAGAACTGCTGATCGTGTCCGAATATGGTATGGGTAAACGTACTTCCATCGATGAATTTACAGCCCAGAACCGTGGCGGTAAAGGCGTGAAGTGTTATAAGATCACAGAGAAGACCGGTAACGTTGTAGGTGTGAAAGCAGTAGATGAGGACAATGAGATCATGATCATCAACACGGAGGGAATCATCATCCGTATGAAGTGTGACGGAATCTCAGAACTCGGAAGAGTGACATCCGGAGTGAAGCTTATCAACCTGCCGGAAGGCGATAAAGTAGCTTGTATCGCAAAAGTACGTAGAGGCGATGAATCAGAAGATGATCTGGTAGAGCCGGAAGAAAGTACAGAAGATGCAGAGAACGTAGAGACAGAAGAATAAAGATATAAAACGAGGCGGAAGATTAAAAAATTTCCGCCTCGTTTTTTGAAAAAATATTTTTATTTTTCCGCCTCATCTGCAGCAAGTTCACGAAGAATGATCTCCGCAGTCTTCTTCACAGTAGCAGCTACAAAGTCTGTACACTGTGCTTTACGTTCCGGAGAATTCTTCTCTTTGCCTTTTGTCAGAACACGGCAGCATGTTGCACCACAGTATTCCTTGAAGAAATCGTGGATTTCGTTCGAAAGCTTGAAACAGCGGTTTACCTTAGGATCTCCCGGTGTCTTCCGTCCGAAAAAGTAACCGATGCACATGGTTGCTCCGGCAAGCGCACCGCAGATACATCCGCCTCCTCCAAGTCCCCATGGAAAACCGGAACTCATAGCGATCGCATCATCAGACATGTCCAGTTCAAAATTCTCCTTGATTGCATAAATGACAGATTCTGAACAGGCAAAACCCTGATTAAAGATGTCTACGGCATCCTTTTGAAGTTTCTCTAAATCTACATTTGTTGTCATTTCAACCCCTCCTAAAAATGTATTAAATTCATTATAGCACAGCGAAAAGAACTTGTATATCATATGGGGAGAGGGTAAAATGAATATGAGACAGGGCATTTTTTATTTGGGACGGAGGATATAGATGAGAATAATTAATGTAAATACGATCACACAGAATATAAAAGATATGTGCATAAAAGCAAATCATTTTCTGGCAGAGGATATGGATCAGGCGATGAAGCATGCGTTGGATACAGAACAGTCTCCTCTTGGACGCCAGATTTTAGATCAGCTGCAGGATAATTTAAAGATTGCAGCCGAAGATATGATTCCAATCTGTCAGGATACAGGTATGGCAGTCGTATTTCTGAAAGTTGGTCAGGATGTACATTTTGAAGGAGGCAGCCTGGAAGATGCCGTGAACGAAGGTGTACGCCAGGGATATGTGGAAGGTTTCCTTAGAAAATCAGTTGTAGGAGATCCGATCATTCGCGAAAATACAAAAGATAACACACCGGCAGTCATACATTACAGTATTGTTCCGGGAGATAAAGTAGAGATAAAAGTTGCTCCGAAAGGATTCGGAAGTGAAAATATGAGTCGTGTATTTATGCTGAAACCGGCAGACGGAATTGAAGGTGTAAAGAATGCAATTCTTACAGCAGTCAGGGATGCAGGCCCAAATGCCTGTCCGCCAATGGTAGTCGGAGTCGGTATAGGTGGAACATTTGAAAAATGTGCACTGATGGCAAAAGAAGCACTTACAAGAGAGGCAGGATCACACTCTGAGATCCCATGGGTTAAAGATCTGGAGGAAGAAATGCTGGATACAGTTAATAAACTTGGAATCGGCCCGGGCGGACTTGGCGGAACGACAACCGCATTAGCAGTTAATGTGAATACTTACCCGACGCATATTGCAGGACTTCCTGTAGCGGTCAATATCTGTTGTCATGTAAATCGCCATATTATCAGGGAGGTGTAAATACTATGGAAAAGCATATCACAGCACCTATTACAAAAGAAACAGCAAAATCTCTTCACGCAGGAGATTATGTATATGTCACCGGAACTATTTATACTGCCAGAGATGCGGCACATAAGCGGATGGACGAAGCATTGGACAGAGGCGAAGAATTACCAATTGATATCAAAAATCAGGCAATTTATTATATGGGACCATCTCCTGCAAGAGAGGGGCGTCCAATAGGATCTGCCGGACCGACAACCGCCAGCCGTATGGACAAATATGCACCACGTCTTCTTGATCTTGGACAGACAGCAATGATCGGAAAAGGAAAAAGAAGTCAGGCGGTAATCGATGCTGTTGTGCGCAATGGGTGTGCATATCTTGCGGCAATCGGAGGAGCTGGTGCCTTATTGTCCAAATGTATAAAATCATCAGAGGTTGTTGCATATGAAGATCTTGGAACGGAAGCTATCCGTAAACTTCAGGTAGAGAATCTTCCGGTTATCGTAGTAATTGACAGCGAAGGTAACAATCTGTATGAGACAGCAATCAGGGAGTACAAAAAGATATGAGAAGAATTCTTCTGATGGTTATAAGAAATATTTTGTTTGTGCCGGTTTATTGGTACAAATTATGTTATCATGCAAGACATGTTGAAAAGTATACAGAGGAAGAACACTATGAATTATTAAGATACATAGATCATCGTGCCAATACTTCGGGAAATATTAATATTAAAGTATATGGACAGGAGAACATCCCGGATGATAATGGATTCATGTTCTATCCAAATCATCAGGGACTTTATGATGTACTTGCGATTATGGAAGCATGTCCAAGACCATTTTCGGTAGTTGCTAAAAAAGAAGTGGCTAATGTTCCATTTCTTAAACAGGTTTTTGCGTGTATGAAGGCTTACATGATTGACAGAGAGGATGTCCGTCAGTCTTTACAGGTAATTATTAATGTAAGCAATGATGTAAAAGCGGGAAAGAACTTTCTTATCTTTCCGGAAGGTACAAGATCTAAAAAGGGTAATCAGGTACAGGAATTCAAAGGCGGAAGTTTCAAAGCGGCAACCAGGGCAAAATGTCCGATCGTGCCAGTTGCGCTGGTTAATTGTTTTGTGCCATTTGATTCCAAGACAACAGAACAAGTGGATGTACAGGTGCATTTCTTAAAACCATTATTTTATGATGAATATAAAGATATGAAAACAACAGAAATAGCAGCCATAGTGAAAGAAAGAATACAATGTACGATTAACAGTAGTCTTTAGATATTTAGAATAAAGAAAATAGGCATATATATAATGTAAATATATGCCAGTAAAGAAAATATTAGAAAAATGCGAAAAAGTAATTGACATACGTAGAAAGGCTTGATATAATAACTTTCGCTGGAGAAATACTCAAGAGGCTGAAGAGGCGCCCCTGCTAAGGGTGTAGGTCGGGTAACCGGCGCGAGGGTTC
>ERZ857693.1822-NODE-1822-length-24033-cov-12.671824_pt1 | contig 24033 bp, 10 predicted proteins | sample MGYA00519765_ERZ857693 | MGnify/ENA primary metagenome ERZ857693 (study PRJEB31778, sample SAMEA3449354) | human gut metagenome | biome: human gut; feature: human-associated habitat; material: faeces | place: United Kingdom | collected 2010/2012 ... | reverse complement strand
ACACACTCAAGGCCGTTCGGCCAAGCTTACGGTCGTGAACAGGACGCCCGCCCTCCCACTCGTTTTTTTTGTTATGTTGCGTTGGGTTGTGGCTACTTTTTGCAATAAAAAAGAGGAAGAAGGGAGGGGAAGGGTCAGCGGAAGGCGCCGCGGAGGTATGTCGGCTGGTAGGGGGCTTCCTCGACCGGCACGTCCAGTTTGTGGGCGGCACGGAGCGGCCAATACGGGTCGCGCAGTGCAGCGCGGCCGATTTCCACGGCGTCGGCGGCGCCCGACTTCAGAATCTTCTTCGCCTGCTTCGGCTTGGTGATGAGCCCGACTGCGGTGGTGGGAATGCCCGCGCGACTGCGCACCTGTTCGGCGAACGGCACTTGGTAGTCGGGCTTCACCGGAATGGTCACGTCGGGAATCAATCCGCCGGTGGACACGTCAATCAGGTCCACGCCGTGGGCCTTCAGAATCTTAGCCAGTTCGACGGTCTGATCAAGGTCCCAACCGCCTGCGGCCCAGTCGGTGGCGGAGACGCGCACCAGCACCGGCATGGTATCGGGCACGACGGAACGAATCGCATCCACGACTTCGACCAGCATGCGGACGCGATTGTCGAACGATCCGCCGTACTCGTCGTCACGCTCGTTGATGAGCGGGTCGAGGAACTGCGACAGCAGGTAGCCGTGCGCGGCATGGACTTCCACCGCGTCGAAGCCGATGTTCATGGCACGCCAGGCGGCGTCGCGGAACTGGTCCACGATGGTGTGGATCTCATCGACGCTCAGCGCGCGCGGACGAGCCAGGGAACCGTATGCGTTGGCGCTTGGGCAAACCGTCCGCCATCCGCCTTGCTCTTCCGGCACGCTCTGTCCATCGAAACCGATCGCGTGGCAGCCGGTGGAACCCTTGCGTCCGGCGTGGTTGAGCTGCACCGCCATCGTGGCACCCGCTGCCTTCGCGTCGGCCACGATCCAACGCCATGCGTCCATCTGTCCGTCATCCCACAATCCCAGATCGCACGGCGAAATGCGGCCTTCCGGCGCGACGGCGGTCGCTTCCATGATGATCATGCCGAAGCCGCCCATCGCACGCGAAACGTAATGCTGGTAGTGGAATGGCGTGGGCTTGCCGTCCTGCGCCAATGCGGAATACGTGTCCATTGGCGGCAGCCAGATGCGGTTGCGCACGGTGACGCCACGCAACGTCATCGGATCGAACGGTTTGACCGTCTTGTTCTGCTTGCCGTTCTTCTTGTCTTCGCTCATTGTCATCTCTCTTATGAATCGTTGGTATCGCCTGAATCGTCGATATCCGCACCGCGTTCCCACGCGACGGGCATGGTACCGATTGCATTGTAAGCAGAACGCCCGCCGGTTGGGGCGGGCGTTCATGGACTGTTCACTTTGCCATGCGATTTACGCTCCAGCGGCGTGAACAGTCAGCGCAGGCAGCCAGTGCGGCCAGTCGGCACGTATAGCCGACAATCGCAACTATTGATGCTGCTGGTCACTTTGCTGCTCGGCAGGCTGTTGCTGCGATTGCTGCTGCTGGCCTTGGTTGGTCTGCTGCTGGCTTTGCTGCTGACTGTTCTGCTGGCGCTGGTATTGGTACTGGTTGTATGTTCTGGTGGCGCCCTTCGAAACCGTGTACTTGTCGGCACCCTTTCCGTAATCGTTGTCGATCGGCGCGTTGATGGCGGCAAGATACGTGTTCATGAACTGCTTCCACGCCGGCGTTGCGATGTACATGCCGTACCAAGACGGGCGGTACACGCCGTTGATGGTCTTGTTGTCGAAGGTGTTGTTGATCGGGTCCTGCGCATCGGCGACCGCGACGAACGCCGCGACCTGGTTCGGCACGAAACCTGCGGTGGCCATCACCGTGTTCTCGTTGGTGCCGGTCTTGGCGAAGGTCTTGCGATTGTTGTCGAGCTGCGTGGTCGACGCTTCGCCGCCAGGCTGCACGACACCTTGGTTCAGCGCGTAAGACACGGTCTGCGCGATGTCCGGGTCGATGGCCTGATGGCAGTTCGCGGACGGCACTTTCACCTTGCTGCCACTGCGGTCGGTCACCTTGGTGATGGCGATCGGAGTGCATTCCACGCCGTTGGCGCCCATGGTGGCGTACACGTTGGCCATGGTCAACGGCGACGCCTGCACCGTACCGATGGTCATTGGCGGCTGGAACGAGTTAGCGGAGTAGATGTCGGACGCGTTGGAGATGGCGTTGTGGTAGCCCATCTCCTTGGCCGCGTCGGCGATCGCGCACAGGCCGATGTTCGACGCCATCGAGGCCTGCGTGGTGTTGTGCGACTTGATCAGACCCTGCAGCGGGCTTTCCGGAGAGGTGGTGCCGCCGCCGGAATTCTGCACCCTCCACGGGCCGACGAAACCGTAGCCGTTGCAGTTGAACTTCGACGTGTCGTAGACGGTGGATGTGACGAGCGACTCGTTGATGGAGTGGCCTTTCTGCATCCACGCCACCATGTTGATGGGCTTCCAGGTGGAGCCGACGTTGAAGCCCATACCGCCGCCGTCCTCCTGATCGACCATGTAGTTCATGGAGGTCTTGGTCTCATCCGTTCGGGCGTCATCCGTGGCATCGTAGGTTCGGTTGATACCGAACGACAGGATTTCACCGGTGCCCGGCTTCACGGCCGCTATCATCACTTCGAATCCGGACGGGTCTGTGGCCGGCACGGTGCTGTTCGCCGCCTGCATGGCCGCGTTGTTGGCGTTGCGGTCGAGCGTGGTGACGATCTTCAGACCGCCTTCCTTCAGCAGCTTCTCGCGAGCCTCGTCGTCCTTGCCGAACGCCTTGTTCTTCAGGATCTGGTTGACCACGTACGAGCAGAAGAAGCCGGTGTTTTCAATGGCCGACTGGCAGCCGGAGCTCACGTCCTGCAGGTTCAGCGTGTCCTTCAACGGCGTGTTGATGGCGTCTTTGAATTCCTTTTCGGAGGTGATGTAGCCCTGGTCGTGCATCAGCTGCAGCACGATGTTGCGCTGGTGTTCGGCTTCCTTCTGGTTGGCTTCCACGGAAGGATCGAAGTTCTGCGGATTCTTGGTGATTGCCGCGATGGTCGCCGCCTGGGTGACGTTCAGTTCCGAAGCGGAGACGTTGAAGTAGCGTTTGGCGGCCATTTCCACGCCGCACAGGTTGTTGCGGCCGAACTGCGCGATGTTGAGGTAGCCCTGCAGAATCTCGGCTTTGGAGTATTTCTTTTCGATCTGCACCGAGATCAGCATCTCGCGCAGCTTGCGTGCCACGGTGTCTTCCGTCGCATGGTATTCGGCGATCGGATCGTCGTCTTCACGGGCTTGGGTGGACAGCACGTTCTTGACGTACTGCTGCGTCAGCGTGGAACCGCCCTGCTGGTCGCCGCCTCTGACATAGGTTTGGAAGAACGCTCGGAACACGCCCTGCACGTCCACGCCGGTATGTTCGAAGAAGCGCTTGTCTTCACGGGCCACGACGGCCTGCTGCATGGCTTTGGAGATTTTCTTCAGCGGCACGACCTCGCGGTTCTGCGTATAGAATTCCGCGAAAGCGGTCTTGCCGTCGTTGAAATACATCGTCGAGCGTTGCGGAAGCGAGGTCACATCGAAATCGATGCCTTCGACCGCAAGGGACGGAATGACGGCTTTGGCCGCGTTATTGGCGGCGAACACAGCGGGCATAAAGAAAATACTCGTCACAACGCCGCCGCCCACGCATAACGTGATGTATGCGATTACCAATGCGAGCACACGTTGAACGGTAAGGGTCTTCTTCTTGGGCATGACGCCCATTCTAAAGTGGCGGGTCTACTAAACACATGCCCGCCAACGCATGTGCCGGAAGCCGTCACGGGTTTCTCACAAAACAGACAATTTCTTAGGAAAAGTTGGAAATCAGCCGAAAACCAGCCGAATGTCATCGTCTTGATCGGCGAATCAGCATGCCCGGCTGGTAGATGATGATGGACCGGCCTTCCCTGGCGATCCATCCGCGGTTAGCGAAATCCATCAACGCCTTGTTCACCGTTTCGCGTGAGGATCCGACGAGCTGCGCCATCTCCTCCTGTGTCAGATCGTGCGGCACCTTCAGGCCGGCTTCGACCGGTTCGCCGAATCGTGATGCCAGATTGAGCAGTGTTTTGGCGAGTCGTCCGGGAACGTCCATGAACACCAGATCGCAGATGCGTTCGTTGTTGCTGCGCATGCGGTGCGCCAATACCTGCAGCATGTCCACGGCCACGCGCGGATGTTCGTCGAGCCAGTCGAACAGCGCGTCATGTTCCAGCCAGACCACACGCGTGCCGTTGGTCATCGCCACCGCCGAAGCGGTACGCGGTCCGCCATGCGGATCGAACACCGGAATCTCACCCAACACTTCGCCGTACGCGTGGATGCTCAGCAGCTGCACACGCTTGTCGGAGGATTGTCTGGTCAGTTTGACACGGCCTTCCTCCAGCAGATACATGCGATGGTCGGTGTCTCCCTCGCGGAAGATGAAATCGCCCTTGTCGTATTCGGCATGCAGCAGATACGGCAGCAGTTCCCGGGCTTCTTCGGACGAAACCTGCTTGAACAGCGCGGTGTGCAGCAACGTCTCACGCTCATCGTCGAAACCACCAAAACCATTGATTCCGTTGGTTCCATTCGGGGTGACCATCGACGTGCCTCCGTTCCGCCGTGCTTCTGCGTTTTCCGTTGTCGACATCCATGCCAACGCTCGTTAAGTCGGGCACCATCGACCATTCGGGCTACATTGTAACTCGAACGGCGGCGTCGACCAGTCGCGCCACTACCTCGTCTCGGCCCATGCCGGTTTGAGAGCGCATGGGATCGACATGTTTTGCCGCTGATTTCACCGCTTTGTCGGACATTTTCTCTCGTGAGATGTTCAACACGCGGGTCATCTTTTCCGCGTCGATGTCGTAGGCGAGCGTGACGTGGTGCAGAATCGCGCCGGGTCCGCCGTGGGTGGGCGCGAACCGGCGTTGCGCGGCGCCGCCGAGTTTGCCGTATTGTGTGGCGATGTCGTTGAGTCCGGCGAATCGTACGTTGAGGCCGAGGGCGCGTAACGCTTCGACGAGCCAGTAGTCGCAGAGTTCGTAGGATTCCTCGACGCTCATGCCGTGGGCGAAGTCGAGTGGCGCGTACAGCGAGTAGGTGATGGTGTTGCCTGGTTCGATGAACATCGCTCCCCCGCCGGTGCAGCGGCGGACTATGTGGAATCCTTCGTCTTGCGCGGTGTGCACGTTGACTTCGTCTTCGAGCGACTGGAATCTGCCGATGACCACGGCCGGCTCGGCCCATTCCCAGAAACGCAGGGTGGGTTCGCGGGTTCCGGCAGCCACTTCGCGCGCCCATTCGACGTCGAGGTCCATTTGTTCCTGCGGTTTGCGGGGGTCGTCGTGCACGATGTTCGGTTTGAGTGCGTGCCAGCGTCGCGCGTATTCCGCCCAATTGCCGGTTTCGGCGATTTCGCCGGTTCCAACGGTTCCAGCGTTTTCGTCGCTTTCCGCGGTTCCAGCGTTTTCAATGTTTTTTGCGATTTCCGCGGTTTCTGCGGTTTCCATTGGGCTGGTATGCCGCCGAATGCGCAGGTCGTCGCGTGGTTCCACTTTCGTAACATCATTACCGCCGATACCGGCAATGCCATCGGCGCCATCGATGCCGTCAATCGCACGTTGAAAGGCGATGGCGATGCCACGCGCGCCCATGCCGACGATGCGCACGTCCGGATGGTGCAGCATCGTCCGTTCGACGGCGGCGGTCACGTCACGTTCGGAAACCATCGAACCGCTGAGGCAACGGGCCGCGCACTGTTCCAGCGCACATTCCATGGAATGCAAGAGATTCCGCGTTCCGGCATCGTCCCCGTCGAGGAAGAAATCGCCGTCGATATGGCATTCGATAACAGTCGATGATGCAGCCGGCCCAGCGTATGGAACCGTTTTCACGGCATTCGTATGAGCCGAATCAATATAGTCCGAATCGGCGTAATCCGAATCGGTACAATCCGGATCGGCATGAGAAAGCCGGACAGTCACTCCAACGAGTTTGCCGCCCGGCTGTTTGTAAAGTCCTCGAGTCATCAATCCTGCAGTTCGACGCCTTGAGCGTCACGGTGCCATTGCGAGCCGTAGTGGGAGCACAGAATCAGGATGCCTTCCACCAGTCCCCAGATGCCTGCGACGGCTGGGCCGATGATGAGAATCCAGCCGATGACGGTCAGCAGCAGCTGTGCCACGGCCTTGCCGGTGTTGCCCAAGTAGAAGTTGTGCACGCCGAAGCAGCCCAGGAAGATGCCAAGCAGACCGGCTGCCAGTTTCGACTTCTGGGCGTATCCGGCCGGTGCGACGGGCTGGCCGTATGCCGGCTGCTGCGCGTAGGCAGGCTGGGTGTAGGCGGATTGGTTGTAAGACGGGGCCGCGTAGCCCTGCTGTCCGTAGTTCGCTTGGTTGTAATCCGGCTGGGCGTAAGCGTTGTTGGGGTCACACGCCGGGGCTGCCGGCTGACCGTACGACGGCTGCGCAGATTGGGCAGGCTGGGACGGCTGGCCATACTGACCGTACTGGTTGTACGATGCGGCGTTCGGATCATATACCGGAGCAGCGGGCGTGGCCGGCTGAGCCGGCTGGGTATAGACGGGAGCCGTACCGTATGCCGGGGCCGGAGTCGCCGGCTGACCGTATGACGGCTGAGCGGCCTGGCCATACTGGCTGTATGCGGAAGCGTTCGGATCGTACGCCGGAACGGCAGGCTCGGCCGGCTGAGCGGGCTGAGTGTATGCGGCGGAGTTCTGATCGTATGCGGGGGTTTCCGGCTGCGACTCCGGATGGTTCATCTGCGCATCGTTCTGTTGTGGAATGTACGGTTGGTTGTAGTCGGCCTGGGCTGCGTTATCCGACGTTGGATTGTTGACTTGACCGGTGCCGTTGAAATCGGCGTTGTTATCACTCATGTCTCAACAATATCCCAAAGTTTGCCCATTTCCACCCGATTCCACCTTAGGTGGCCCCTGAAAAATCCCCAAATATGCGAAGACGCCCGCCGATTCGGGAAAAACCCTTTTCGGTGGGCGTCTCAAAGGATGGGACGGAAGTCGGAATCAGCCGATTTCTCGGCTTTTCGAACCGTCACATGCCGTCACATATCTTTATATGTCGTCTCACATGCGCGCCAGAATGTCGCGACCGACCTCGTCGGTGGAACGCGTGGTGGAGCCGAGCTCCTCGATGTCAGCCTCAACGGCGACGTGGATCTTCTTGGCAGCGTCGTCGAATCCGAGATGCTCGAGCAGCATGGCTGCGGACAGGATGGCTGCGGTCGGGTTGGCCTTGTTCTGGCCGGCGATGTCCGGAGCGGAACCGTGGATCGGCTCGAACATGGACGGATACTCGTTGGACGCGTTGATGCAGCCCGAAGCGGAGTAGCCGACGCCACCGACCACGGCACCGGCCTCGTCGGTGATGATGTCGCCGAAGAGGTTGTCGGTCAGGATCACGTCGAAGCGGGACGGGTTGGACACCATGAAGATGGTGGTCGCGTCGATGTGCAGGTAGTCGTGGGTGACCTCCGGGTATTCCTCGGCCACTTTGTTGACGATGCGCTGCCACATGTCGCCGGCGTTGACGAGCACGTTCTTCTTGTGCACGAGGGTCACGTGCTTCCTGCGCTTCATGGCCAGCTGGAAGGCGTAACGCACCACGCGCTCCACACCGTAGGCGGTGTTGATGGAGACTTCGGTGGCCACCTCGTTCGGGGTGCCACGGCGGACCGCTCCGCCGGCACCGCAGTACAGGCCTTCGGTGCCTTCACGCACGACGACGAAATCGATGTCACCCGGGTTGGCGAGCGGCGAGGTAACGCCCTTGTACAGCTTGGACGGACGCAGGTTCACGTACTGGTCCAGGTCGAAGCGGAGCTTGAGCAGCAGGCCGCGTTCCAGAATGCCCGCCTTGATGCGCGGATCGCCGACGGCGCCCAGCAGGATGGCGTCGGTCTTCTTGATGCGCTCCTCTTCCTCCTCGGGGAGGATCGCGCCGTCACGCAGATAGCGTTCGGCACCGAGGTCGAAATGCTCGTAATCGAATTCGGCGACGCCTTCGGCCGCCTTCTCCAGAGCCTTCTGGGCCCACGGAGTCACTTCCTTGCCAATGCCATCGCCCGGAATGACGGCGATGGTGTACTTCTTTGCAGAATCACTCATAGCACGCGACTCTAGTCAACGAATCAGCACGTGGACTTAAAACGCTCAACTAGTGGACATTCCTTGCCGCGTTCATGTGCGAATACGGTTTCACCCGGCTTCAAACGCCACGAACAACGAACGATCCAATGATCCGGACGCAACAATCCATACACCGTACATGAAAAAGGGGGCCGACCTGAAGGCCGACCCCACCCTTGGATTCCAACACTCAGCGAACGCTCTTGGGTTTCACATAATCCTCGGCGACGGAACCGAAATTCGTGCCCGAGAATTTGCCCGATTGTCTCACTATGGCATCGAATGCTGCCAACCCGTTCAATCCCGTGTAGGAATCGGAATACGCGCCGGAATAGCTCGTCGAAGATCCCGTCGAACCGGACGATTCCGGCTTCACTACCCTGTTCTCCCGCGACCACAACGCATACAGCGTGCCGTCGCGATCGATGGGCATCAACGATTTCCCGGACGAATCAAAGGAGACCACGCTGACTGCGAGCGCGTCGTCTTTCACCGTGCTCCACCCTTCGAAGGTGTAGCCGTCAAGCTGAGGCTCGTTGGCGATGTCCGCCGTGGGCGAGACCAGCGAATCACCGTCGTAGACTTTCCGCTCGGCGTACAGGGTCTTCGCATCCTTGCCGGCGGGCGCATGCCCTCCGTTCAGATCGAAGGTTATGGTCCACTGGTGCGCGGTGCGCACCCACTGCGCGGTCAGGGTGATGTCGCCGGTCACCTTCGAGCCGAAATCGTAGCTTTTGCCGTCATACTGCCAGCCGGTGAACCGGCAGTCGTCGCGTGTCGGCGACGGATCAGGCGCAACGGCCACTCCTCCATCGTCCACGGTCTGGCTGTTCACGGCACTGCCGCCGGCCGTGTCGAAGGTGACCGTCCATGTCTTGACCCACTTGGCATACAAGGTCATGTCGGCGGTTACGGCGGTGCCAGCATCATAGTCCGTCTTCCGCTGTTCGTCGCTGGTCAATCCTGCGAAACGATATCCACCGCGGGAAGGAGCGGAATCGGGGATCGTAAGCTTCTCCCCTTCCTTGACGAACAACGTCATATCCTGCGGCAGGTCCGACGAATAATCGTCGCCGTCATTCAAATGAATGGTGACGGTATGGTACGTCGCGCCCGCATCATCCCACTTGGCATACAGCGTGATACCGCCGGTGACGGGCATGCCGAAACCGTACGGCGTGGTGCCGGCCGCATCCGTGGTCCAGCCGACGAACGTGTATCCGTCACGGGTCGGTGTGGCAGGTTGCGTCGCGTAACCACCGTACGCAACCTGTTGCGCATCGACCGCGCTGCCGCCTTGCGAGTCGAAGGTCACGGCGTACATGTTCGGCGTCCACTTCGCATACAAGGTCACATCATCGTTCACCGCAGCCGTGAAATCGTATTCGCTACCCGAAGTGTCGGCGCTAGTATACCATCCCGCGAACGCGTATCCCACGCGCTCAGGATTTTCCGGTCGTACGGCCGATTTCCCTGTTTGCACCTGTTGTGCGGCGATCTCGCTGCCGCCTTGGACGTCGAAGGTCACGGTTTTCGCTTCCGTCCACTGCGCATACAACGTTATCGGCGCGCTCACCGTGGTGGCGAAATCATACTCATGTTCACCGGCCACGTCCGTGGTCCACTTCGAGAACACGTAGCCGTCGCGAGTAGGCGTTTCGGGAACGCTCGCAGTGCCTCCGATGGCGACCGCCTGTGCGGGAACGCTGCTGCCGCCTTGGGTGTCGAAGGTTATTCCGGCCACGTTCACCGGATGCGTGTACACGGTCGGATCCCCGCTGACGATCCAGAATTCCGCGACGCCGTTTTCCACGTTTCCCGCGGTCATGCTGATCACGGATTCCGGAATCTCGCGATCGTTGTCGTCGCAGTCCTTGCCGGTCCATGATGAGCCACCGTTGCGAATGATGAACCATGGGTTGCGCACGCCTTTGGCTGTCTGGCTCAGCGTGTATTCCGCGACCTCGCCGAATTCGTCATGGGAGGTGAATTCCTGGGATTCGCCGCTGGTGCTTTCCGCATACCAAGACCACAGATCCCAGCCTTTCCACGCGTCGGATTCCATGCTGTATTCCTGATAATTGCCGTCGGGACGGTAATAATGCAGTTTGATGGTCAGGTTTTTCGGATTTTTGATGTCATTCGGCTGCGGTGTCGCCGAGGGAGACGCTTTTTCCGAGGATCGGTCGGAAGCGGTATCGGGTTGCGCGCCGTCCACCCACGCTTCGATGGCACCGCTCACATGCGCGTCACCGAATTTGGCGAGTTTCCACACGCTCGCCTCATATTGTTCGACGGTTCCCGCGGACGCTCCAGTCGCATCGGCACCATCCACGATTCTGAAATGCACTGTTGCCAGATCGCCGTCCAGTTCGCCGCTGGCTTTCCTGCCGTATTGCGTTGGCGTGCTTTCGAATGGAATATACGTGGCGCTTTCCATGTCGTCGCCGTTCCACACCTTCACGCCGGATGCGTTCTCACCGACGCCGGAGACGGAACGGAAGTTGACGGTCACTTTGGTTTTCGCCGCATGGTTGCGCGTGTAGGGCACGCCCGTCTGCTGCCGGTGCCCGCTGACGTTGATCATAGTGGCGCCGACCTGTGCCGTATATTCCGTTCCCCGCTTGCCCCCGTTCCAGTCCGTGGAGTCAGATTCCCCGGATTGTGTGGATGCGAAATGGTATTTCACCGCGCTTAGGTTGGCCCCTTCCGGCAGATCGGCCTTATACCAGCCTGCCGCATTCGTGGAATCGGCTACATCGACCGCGCTCATCGCAATGCTACCGCTGCCGTTGTCGGACGTGTAACGCACATACACCTGCCCGTCCCACGATTCGTCGGGCTTGTAGTAGATGGTGAGGGTTTTGTCACCTATCAGCGAACTGTTCGGCGAATCCTTGTATTGCGGAGCGTAGGTGCCGCTAGGTTCCGTGGTTTCCGTCCACGCGCCCTTGACCGCACCGGCATAGATGGCAATGGCGCTTCGTTTGCCGATGGTCGCTTTGGCGTGACCGCCGCTGACGGTCACGGTTTGCGAGCAGGTGCGGGAAGCGTACACGTTGCAGTATTCCCCGTCCGGCAACGATGTCGTATAGTCGACGTCATGCTCCTGCAGGGTGTTGTTCAATGCGAGCAGACCCTTGCTTTTCCCGTTGGCGTCAACCCTTTCGAAGGCGATGTCGTTGGATCCGGATTCCTGCCAGTTGCTTACGCTGGTGCCGTTCACGGCATTATGGAATTTGATCATGCCTCGGATTGACGTCCACCGCTGTTGGCAGTTCCAATCGCCATACTCCATCTGCGTTGGGTCCTTTTGCGTGGAGCACACGTCGTCCATGCTGATTTTCGGCACGGTGGTGTCAGTCGAATCCTTGACGCCGTCATCATATTGGGTGCTTTCATTGAATGCGTAGTCTGAAAGGATCTTCGGATGCCCGTAGTCGTACCCGAGCATGAACGCGTTGGCGAGCTCGTATCGGGCGCCGGAAACGGGTTTGAGCGTTTCCGAACCGCGTGCGGTATCCCAGTTGGACACGAATACGGTGGCATTATCGGCGTCGTCGAGCAGATCGCTGGTGATGTTCTTCAAATTGGTGATGGATCCGTTGAAATCCTTCAACAATGAGTACGCGTACGAGAATTCGGTGACCTGTCCGTTCTTTTCGTATCGTTCCGGCGCGAATTTTTCGGATTCTCCATTATGGTAGATGACTTCCTGCGACCATGGGAAGCTTTGTTCGTCCGTAATGCCCGCTTTGGTCATGAACTTGCGTTTGATGGATGCGATGTCGTTGGGATCCATATGTTTTGCGGAGTCGATGCGGAATCCGCGTACGCCGTCTTCCCATAGGTGCGCCAAGTATTCGGCTTGGATGTTTTGCACGCGGTCGCTGCCGGTGTTGATGTCCCACATGGTCGACAGTCGGCAGTTCCACACTTCGTCGGCGTTGGTGTAGTCGGAGATGTTGTCTGACACGTTCGACTTGCAGGTGTGGAAGTCGCCGCTGGGAAGGCCGTATTGGTGGTTGTTGCCGCTTTCCTCATACTGGTAGATACCGATTCCCGGGTATCGTCCGTATGATCCGTTGTATTCGGTTCCGGCCACGCCATACTGGTCGTCAACCCATGACACGTCATGTCCGGTGGTGTGGTTGAGCACCATGTCGGCCACGATTTGCACGCCAGCCGCGTCGCATTGGCTGATCATGGTTTTGAACTCGTCTTCCGTACCGAAACGCGAGTCGAGTTTGTAGCTGACCGGCTGGTAGACGGTCCACCATTGCGTGCCTTGGATGGATTCCTGCGGCGGGGAGACCTGCACGTATTTCACGCCTTCCGGACCATAGGTTTTCGTGCATTCGTCGCCAATCGTCTTCCATGATTGCTGGAATGCGATCATGGTCACGTCAGTGGCTGCCGGATTGGTCGGATCGTCATTGCCAAAAGCCACCGATTGCGCGCTGAGCCCCGCGAGGGAAAGCGCCAGGCCAAGTGCCGCGGCCGCGATGCGGCGCACCGAACGCATGCCGGTATGTCGTGCAGCCGCGTGACGGGCCATGCGGTAATCCATCCGATTCCCCTGTTTCGCTCCGTGACGCCTCATCGCGCGTCTCCTTCCTTGTTGGTCTTGTTACGTTTGGCGATGCCGTAGCCCATGCCGATCATGCCGAGCGCCACTACCGCGAGAAGTGTGCCGTAGCACCATCGTTGCCCGCCCGTGGAGGGAAGCACGATGGAGATGGTGTTGGTGATGGTGGAGATTCCGGTTTTTCGGTCATCGCTGATGACCGGCTGGCAGTAGCCGTCCACTCCGCTGATCGCTTCGCCCTTTTCGTTGGTTTCCTTCACCGTGTACACCTTGTTTTCATCTAGGTCGGTGAACGTGTATTGCCAGTTGTTGCCGTCGCTCAACGCCACCGTCTTGCCGGTGGATTGGCCGTTCGCATACAACGTCGCATATACCGCTTTCGGACGTTTGCTGCTGTCGCCGTAGTCCTTCCACACTTTATGCACGCTGTGGCTGGTATGCCCCGGCGTGTAGGTGTTGGTCAGCGTGTACGCCCAGGATTCCGCATTCTGACCGCTTTCGCTTGTTTCATCCGCCTTGTCGGATTCGCCCGACTCGTTGGCCTTGCCCTCGGCGCCGTCAGCCGCAGCGACTTTGCCTCCGGTGAGCGTCGGCGTGTAGTTCTTCACGGCCTCTTCGGTCACCGAATACTGAATTTCCTTGCCCTTGTAGTATTTGGGCAGGTTCGTGAAGGTGTAGGTCCACGTGTTCGCGCTCACCTCTTGCGAAGTGGTCGCTTCGCTTGTTCCGTCAGCCCCGTTGACGTTGGCCGTGGTGGCCTGCGTCGCTTTGGCGTTCTCCGAGGTCAGCACCATGCAGCTCACACCCCATGGATTCGTGCCATCCGTCGCGCCGGTGTTCTTGCACTCGCTGTTGTGTTGCGGTGAGGGCCATCCGGGCAGCGTCTGGTTCTTCGCATCGGTCCACACGCTGGAAAGCACCCAGATCGTGGCCTTGTCGCCCGGCCGTTTCACATTGCTGGGCGCATCAGTGTCATCCCACGTCTTGTCCACGCTCAATGTCGTGGTTTCGGGCGTATGCGTGTTGGTCACATCGAACGCGCAGGATTTGACCGTGCTCGTCACCGCACAGCGTGTTTCCGTACCGCCGGCGAGCGTCACGTCGCTTGCCGTATAGCCATCTACGGATTCCTCGGTTACCGTATACGTGTACGGATTGTTGTACAGGTTCTGCTTGGGAAGACCTTCGAACGTCCACGATTGCGTGTTGCTGCCGTTGGTTCGCACGGTTTGCACCACCAATTGTTCGGTCACGTCTTCCGTTTCGTCGGTACTGCCGCTCTTCGGCTGTTTGCTGGTTCCCCAAATATGGAAGGTCAGCGTCTTCGGCCGTTTGCCATCGTTGTCATCCTGATCGTTCCACGTTTTGTTCACCGTGATGCTTGCCGTTTCCGGCTCCCGAATGTTCAATACCGTGAATTCGGCGCCGTCGATGTACGGACGTTTGATCACGGAAACGCGGTATTCCTTACCTGTGAGCTCTTGGGTCAGTTCCTCGTCAACCGTGTAGTTGTACCTGTTGCCGTCCGCATCATATCGGGGCAGATCGGTCCACGTGTACGTCCAGTCGCTGGTGTTCTTGTTGTCCAACGTCCGCGTGTACTTCGCATCTTGCAGCTGCTTGGAGTTGCGCAGCAGGTGGAATGTCACCGATGTCGGACGCTCCGAATAGTTATGGTCGGACCAGATTTTGCGCACGCGCACCATGGTCGTATCCACGCGATCCTCGACGCGGATGGTGTTGCCATCCACCAGCTTGCCGTCCACGTATGCTTCGCCGCGGGAAATGGTGAAGTTGACCGCGTTCGCCTTTTCATACCCGACCGGCGCCTTGGTTTCGGTGAGCTTGTAGACGCCGTCCTGCAGCTGGAATTGTTTCGGCAGTCCGCCGCCGCTGGTCCAGGTGATCTCGTCGATCGTCTTGCCTTCGAAAGTTTTGCCGGTTATGGAGAATTCCGCTCCAGCCAGCTCGGCACCGCCGCCGACCTTGGTTTTGGAGAACAGGATGCCGCTTTTGCCCGGCTTGTCTTTCATGACGACGGTATTGGAATCCTGCTTCTTACCGTCGATGGTCACGCTGCCGTCGAGCCCGACGCTGAATACGATGTCATCCGCGGTTTCATAGCCGTCCGGCGCCACCTTTTCACGCAGGGTGTAGGTGCCGGGTAGCAGGGTGAGTTCGCCGGGTTCGCCGCCTTTGCTGGTCCAGGTGATCTCGTCGATCGCCTTGCCATCCAAGGTGGTGCCGGTGATGCTCATCTGCGCGCCGTCGATATTGGTGATGCCACTGGTGAGACTGTTTTTATTGACGGTCACCTGATGCGTCCGGTACTGGTCGGTCATCACGATGGTATTGTCCTGCACGTCGGCATATGTGCCATCGGTTTGCTTGATCTGCACGCTGAGCTTGCCGGTGACGGCGTCGCTCACGACTTTGAATTCGACCGGATCCGCTACCAGATAACCATCCGGCGCCTTGGTTTCGGTCAAGGTGTAGGTGCCGGGCTTGAGCTTGATGCTCTTCGACTTATCCCGCTCACTTACCCAGGTCTGCGTTTTGAATTCGGTGCCATCATTCAGCGTACCGGTGAGGCGCATGGTGGCACCTGCGATCTCCGTACCCTTGAGGTCCTGCTTGGAGAACCACACCTCCTCGTTTTCGGGGTGGTGCGTGTTGGTGATGGCGAAACCTTGGGTTTGCGAGCCGGTGATGTGCGTGGTGTAGCCGCTCACCGTATCTTCGCGTATGGTATACACGATCTTCTTGCCATCCTCGTAGACGGGCAGATTGGTGAACGCGCTGTCGTTCCGCCAGTTTCCAACCGCATCGAGTGTCACGCTTTGATCGGTTTCCTCTCCGTTTTTCAACAGATGCACGGTTACGCTGTCAGGGCGCTTCTGGTCCTGGTTGTCGGCGTCGTCCCATGCTTTTTCAACGCCGATCGACGTGGTTTCGGGCGTGTGCGTGTTGGTGCATTGTTCGGTGGCAGCCGAACCGTCGGTGTTGTATTGCACGTCAGCGCATTGCGAGTCGTACCCGCCCAGCGTCGTGGTTTCGACGGCCATGTAGGCCGCGGTTTTGCCGTCGACTTTCACCGGCAGTCCCGTCCATTGCACGTTATCGTTCTTGTCGGGATTGAGTATGCGGCTTTGCCCGTCGACTTTCGTATAATCGGCATCGCCGTCGGTCTTGCGGTACAAATCGAAGGTGACGGATGCACGTTTGCCGTCCTGGTTGTTATTGTCGTTCCATGTTTTCGTAACAGTCAACGACGTGGTTTTCGGTGCGTCCTCCGCCTGCACGTGACCGATGCCGTCGCTACCGGTCACATTTTTGCCGTCGACGGTGATGGTGCCGTCTTCGCCGACCAGAATGATGATCGGATCCATGACTTGGTATCCGTCCGGTGCGTTGGCTTCGGTCAGCTTGTACCGTCCGGGCAGGAGTTCGAGCGTTTTCGTCTCGCTGCCGGAGGTGGTCCATGTCCAATCGGATTCCACCTGCGACGATCCGACACGAGTCAGCTGCATGGTGGCACCGTCGACGGGTACACCGGCATTCGCCGCATCCACCTTTGTGAATTGCACCTTGAACTTCGTTTTGTGGTCGTTGCTGCAGTTCCAACGGTAGTTGCCCAATGTGGTCGTCTTGCCGTCGCTGTCTTTGGCTACGGCGACGATCAATTTGCCGCTTTGCCCGTCTACGGTAACGGTTTTGTTGTCGTATCGTCCGTCGTATGCACCGGCAGCGGTCTGCGCGTCATGTCCGGGGAATATCACATAGAGCGGAGCGGATTTCTCGTATTGCGAATCAGTGCTGCCGGGCACTTTGCCGTCCGGACCTGTCAGCTCGGTGACCTTATATACGGTGTCGTAGTCCAGCTGCAGTCGGTCGGACAGTCCGTTGGATGCTCCTGTGGTCAGCTGCTTGGTGATTTCTTTGCCAACCGTACCATTGCAGGTGCCGTCGGCATCGGCCGTAGACGACACGAAGTTGCATCCGGTGACGCTTTCCACTTTGAAGGTGGCGCTGCCCGCCGGCTTGCCGAGATCGCCATCCGCGTACTTGTAGATCTGCAGTGTGCTCTGGTCGTATTTCATGCCGCCTTTGCTCTGCTGCACGGTTCCGGTGATTGTGTTCTGCGAGGTTCCGCCGTTGTTCTCATACCCGGCGAGCACGATTTTGTTGCCGCCCAGCGATCCGAAGCTTTCGCCTGGTTTGAGCTGCACCGCGGCCGTGTAGGTGATGGTGCATGCACGGGCGTCGGGAATGGAGAACACTAGTTCGCGGGTCTGCGGATTGTATGACCATGTTGCACCGTTGATGGCGGTTCCATTGTCGGAGTCCATGATCGACACGCTGTTGGCGTTGAGGTCGAGTGCCTGACCCATGGTGTCGGTCAGAGTGAGGTTGTTGCCTTTGTTAAGCGTGTCCGCATTCGGGTTGACTTTGACCGTGTAGTTCACGTTCGGCGCGGTCGTGGCATCGTATTTGCCGTTTTTGTCAAGAAGTTTCGGCTTGCTCGCGCCCACTGTGGCGGAAGCGTCGCCTCCGGCGCTGCCATCAATGTCGATGTGCGCCTTGTTCTCGTAATTTCCCCAATCAGGTGCGGTGATCGGGTCGATGCTCGTCTCATACACGATGAGCACACCAGCCGAGGTCTTCGCCTGGCTGAACGCCGGGGTACCCTTGGCTATGGTGAAGGTCACCGTGCCGTCGCCGTTGTCTTTGGCGCTCACTCCGGACAGCATTTTTGTGGTGCTGGAAGCGTCGAAGATCTTCAACGATTTCGCGTCGTACCGCGTGTGGACGGGCAACGTATCGGTCACCACGATGTTTTCGGCGTCCGACATCACGTCATGCACTTTGATGCGCCAGCGGATCACGCCTTTGGAGTTGGCGGTGTAGCCGTACCCGTATTGGTCCCAATACTGGTTGGCGTCTTCCTTGCCGAGCACGTCGCCGCGATGCTGGTGTTTCGCCGTGGAGGTTTTGTTCAATGCCGAAGCTCGGTTCCACACGGTTTCGTCGGTCACACCGTCGTTGACGGTGGACTGGTATTGCACGTACACCGTAGTGCCTTTGGGCAATGATGCGAACACGATGGTGAATCCCCTATCGGTGGCCTCTGTCGTGTATCCGCCCGCGTATTGCTGCGTCAGGGCGGCGTCGGTGTACACTTTAATGCTGTCTTTCACCAAGGTTTGCTTGGATCCCAGATCCTTGCCGCTGTCGTCCACATCCAGCTTGTCGGTCAGTTCGGCGTTGGTGAGGTCTTCCAAGGCTTTCATGCTGGTCACCCACGTCAGGTTCTTCGCTTCGGATGCCGGCGACGTGCATGTTTTCTTCAGTTCGACCGCGTCCGTGCCGAGTTGAGGTTCGGCCGTGGCTGTTTTGCCGGTTCCATCCTGAGGTTTTACGGTGACTTCGTTCTTGTATTTCTGGTGTTCGCCGCTTCCTTCGACCGGCACGTTTTTCGCTTCGGTCCAATACTGGATTTGGAAATGGTCGTAGCCGCCGGAGGGCAGGGTCACGGTGCCTGCTACGAGATCGCTCCAGCTAAGTTTGATGTAATGCTGCGGATTGTACGGGTCGTCGTCCGTATATGCGCCGGGCGAGCCGGTCGGACACACGGATTTCCAGTCGCCGCTGTTGTAGCAGCTGAGCACCAGATCTCCGGTCGGTTCCTTGAGGTTGTTCTTGTCGAGCAGATCTTTGACGGTGGCTCCGTCGACGGATTGGCCTTCGCCAGCGCCGATGGTGATGTTCCAAGTGAAGCCTTGCGTGCCATTTTCGTCTTTTGCTGCGGTTGCGCTTTTGTTCACATACCAGTCGCTGTAGTTGAACCAGATGGAGTTGCTGGTTTCCTTCTTGTTGACGTCTTCGTTGCTGGAATAGGTCACCTTGTTTTTGTTTTCGGTGGCATTGCTGCAATTGCCGGCCTCGCGGCATGCCTTGATGACGCTGTCTTTGTCGGCGTTCACCGAGTAGCGCACGTATAGTTTCTCACCGTCGCCCATGGAGCCGATGGTGACGTTGAAATTATGGTCGTCGGTTTTGGAGGATTGCCATGCGCCCGTGTATTCGTTCTTGCAGTCGGCGTCGGTGTAGATGTGCACGGATCCGTCCACGAAGGTCAGCAGGCCGCCCATGGTGTCGTCTATGGTCACGCCGGTGTTCGTGCCTGTAGAGGTCACTTCCAAAACGAAATCGTAGGTGGATGCGTCGGAAGTGGAGATTGCCGGGCGTTTGACCACGTTGACGCTGTGTTTGCCCTCCACGTTCACGGTGATGGTGCCATATCCGGGGAAGGTAAAGCTGGTATCGCCGCCAGCCGAACCACCGGTTTTGTTCGAGGTGATGGTTCCGTCAGTGGTCACGAACGCTTCGATGTTGGACCCCGCCGATTCGCCGCGGGTGTAGGTGGCCACCATTTTGTCGCCGTCGATGGTGTAGTAGCCGACCACGTCGCCACCGTTGTAGATCGGGTATTTCTCGTTCGATTTGTATTCCAGATTGCCGGGAAGGTCGTAGACGAAGGTGTCGCCCTCGTTGATTTTGACGTCGTTCGGCACTTTCCAATGCAGTTCGGTGCGGATCTGATCACCGTAGTTGACTTGCATGCCGGAAATGTACGGCTTCCACGTCTTGCCTCCGTCGGAACTGATTTCGAAGGAGGTGTCGTCCTTGTCAACCCAACCGAGATCGCTGATATTGTATTCCTCAGCATACGCGCGTTGCGGCGCTGCGATCACACTTGCGAAGATCATCGCAACGATTGCCACCAACGCGGCAATCGTTGTCATTCCATGCCGCTCACTTACGGCTTTATGCATGCCTGCCATTCTTCCCCCTGGTCGCAATGCAATCTAGTCGGTTTTACCCGTAAACCTACTATTTCTCTGGACCTTACGAAACCACCCCGCACAGACAATGAAACACTCTGAAAACGGGTGCAAGCATGACCTTATAAAAGGTTTAACATGCCGTCAAAAGTTGAAAAAACGTTTGACGGAACACCCCTAAATCGGAGGATTCTGCAAGAAACGCCGAAAACAATCACCCGACCTGTTTCAATGTTTCATGAAACAAACTGCAAATGGAAGCGTTTGCAAAACGGGGTGCGCCATACGGTGCACCCCGTCACATAACAACAGACCGTTCCGAAACCGACCTCATCCGAACATGAAAGGTCCCACAAACCGGATCAATGCGTGATACCCATCATCGAAAGACACCAAGCATTCTCATAGGAGATCTCCTCCCACTGCTTGTACCTTCCAGACGTACCCCCATGACCAGCCTCAACCTCAATCTTCGCCACGGCGTCCACACCGGCATGCTGCAGCCGGGCCAGCCATTTCATCGGCTCCACATACAGCACGCGGGTGTCGTTCATGGATGTGGTAATGAAAATTTTCGGAAAAACGGCAGTTCTTTCGTCATTTTCACTATCTGGCGCATTCTCGTATGGCGTGTACGACTTCATATACGCGTACACATCCGCGTCGTGCAGCGGATCGCCCCACTCGTCCCATTCGGTGACGGTCAGCGGCAGCGAAGGATCAAGGATCGAGGTCAGCGCGTCCACGAACGGCACATCCGCCTCCACGCCCGCATAGCATTCCGGAGCCATGTTGGCGACCGCCCCCATCAATAGGCCGCCCGCCGAGCCGCCGTTCGCCACTGTACGCAGCGGCGAGGCCAGTCCGGCGCGTTGCAGCGCGCGCGTGGCGTCGATGAAATCCTCAAACGAATGCTTCTTGTTGAGCAGGTGCCCCTGCTCGTACCAGGCGCGTCCCATTTCGCCGCCGCCGCGGATGTGCGGCACGGCGTACAGCACGCCGCGGTCGAGCATGCTGATGCGTGACACCGCGAATCCCGGATCGGAACTGATCTCGTACGCGCCGTAGCCGGTGATGAACATGGCGGAATCGCAGGTCGGCACGTCACGCCGCCATACCAGCGAGACGGGGATGCGTTCGCCGTCGCGCGCGGTGACCCACACCCGGCGTTCCATGTAGTCGCGCGGATCGAAACCACCCAGCACGGTGGCGCGTTTGAGCAGACGGTCCTCGCCGGTGTCCGGATCGTAGTCATGCAGCTCGCCGGGGCGCGTGTAGCTGGCGAACGAGTAGCGCATGCGCGGCGCGTCATACGAGGGGTTGCCACCCACGCCGATCGAATACAGGCGGCGCGTCTCCCCCGGCATGCGGTCGGCGGTGGCGCCGTCCGACGACGTCATCGCCCGACGCGAGACGCCATGCACGGCCGATCCCTTGCCTTGCGCGGCGGCGGCCGCGTCCAGTTTGCCCCAGATCTCGGCGCGTTCCTCGTTGATCTCGTCCACGGATTCGTCGACGTCCCAATCGTCCTCCAGCGCGTGCGGCACCAGTTCGGTGAACCGCCATGGCCGGCCGGCCAGGAAATCCTCGGCGGCGGCCCGTTTCGTCATCACCGCGATGTGCGGCAGGCTTTCCGCGCGGTATTGCAATGCGACGAAATGCCGATGGATCGAGATACCCTCGATGCCCAAGCCGTGCGCGCCCTGCAGAATGGCGGGATTGCAGGGATTTGAATACGGGGTGCCGATCGGCATGGAGGAGGCGCCGGGGTCCACGTCGTCGCCATGCTCGCAACCGTAGGGCGATCCGACCGCCACGCGCACGCCTTCGCCCAGCCGGTATGGAGGCTCGTGCGTCCGCATATCGATCACATCGATCTCGAAATTCGGATTCAACGCGTTGTGGTACACCACGGCGAGCGGAATATCCTCGCCATGCTCCCCCGCGCCTTCGAAGCAGGCGAAGCTCACATCGTATTCCACGTCGGTTTCGCGCGGAATGAACGCCCGGAACGAGCCCTCTGGGGTGTCCACCGGCAGCATCAGCACCTCGGTGGTGGTTTTCGACCTGGTGCCGATCACGATGTTCCGTTCGTCGAAGGACAGTCCGATGCCCACCCAGAAGCGTTCATCCGCCTCGCGGTACACCTCCACGTCATCGGTCACGGGGGTGCCGACGCGGTGGCGCATCACCGCGTATGGACGCCACGCGTCGTCCAACAGCACATAGAACACCCATTGCGCGTCCGGCGTGAAGCAGGCTCCGCCGATGCCTTCGAACCGCTCCTCCAGCTCGTCGCCGGTCTCAAGATCACGGATGCGGAAATCGTAGCGTTCGTCGCCAGTCGTGTCGGTGCCGTACAGCATCCAACGGCCGTCCTTGGAAATGTCCATGCCGCCGATGCGGAAGAAATCGTGGCCTTGCGCCTCGGCGTTCGTATCGAACACCACCTGTTCGCCGTCGAGTGGCACGCCGGCCTCCACTGTCGGCGGATCCCAATCGTCCGCGCCGCGGATCGGCACGCGGCATTGCGTGGCGTATTGCCGCCCCTGCATGGTGCGGGTGAAGTACCAGTAGCCGTCCATGCGCGTCGGCACGGACATGTCGGTTTCCTGCACATGCGACTTGAATTCCTCGAACAACGTTTTGCGCAACGATGCGAGCGGTGCCATGCGCTGTTCGCAGTAGCGGTTCTGTGCCGCCACGTAGTCTTGAACGTCCTGCGATTGCTTGTCCCGCAGCCATTCGTAGTTATCGATGAACGTATCGCCGTGGAAGGTGCGCTCCTTTGGCACCCGCTTCGCTTCCGGCACCGCCAGTCCATTCTGGTGTTCGTCGTGCGCGTTCGTCGCTTCCTTCACGTTCATGGTGTTTTCCATACCCCGAAATTCACTCATGCACGCGATTATACTGACGACCCACCCAAACTTGTGTCGGCCGTCAGTCGCCGTTTTGCGCGGCGCGCAGGTACGGCAGCATGGTTTTCATGATGTTCGATCCGGTCGTTCCCGTGAATACCGGCACGTCGGTGACCGGCATCGGCTGCGTGGCCACGCGCCCGGCGACGGAACCGAAATTGCCGGTCACTTCGCGCGGGGACAGCTGCCGGATGCCGATCGCCAGCACACGCCCCGGGTAGCGGCGTGCGATTGTGGCGTATGTGGTCGGATCCTTCTGCCCGTCGTCGCCGATCAGAATGAACTTCATATCTGGAAAATCGGCCATGAGCTGTTCGGCGTATTCAAGCTTGTGCTGCACGCCCGACGGAATGAAGGTTTTCGGCCTCGGGTCAAGGTCGCGCAGCAGCAGCGGACCTTCCGGAAAACCGTGGTTCGTAATGAAATGGCGGATCGAGCTTTCCACATTCCATGGCGAAGTGGACAGGTAGAAGAACGGCGCGTCCGGGAACATGTCCGCGATGCGGTTGAACAGCAGGTTCATGCTGGCCACCGGCACTTTTTTGCGCGGATTAAGCAGCAGCAGATTGTAGGCGGCCTTCATCAGACGCGGCGCCTGCGTGACCATGATGGTGTCGTCCACGTCGGAGATCACGCCCACTTTGGTGCCGCTGGGAATGGTGAAAAGATTGGCGTTGACCGGCTTGCGGCTGCGCACTTTGTACGAGACGTTGTGGATGCCCGGTTCGAGCGAATGCTCGGCGACGAGGTCGAGGTAGCCGGCATCGTCGGATGCCGCGAATTCGCTGGAAATATCAGGATTGCTGTCGATCGCGTCGTATACTTCCGACGCACCCACCTGCACTGTTTCGATGGGCACGTCATCGATGGCGATCCGCACTTTGGTATGCGGGGACGGCACCATCAGCATGCCACGGATGCCGCGAATCAGGCGGCCGGCCTGCCGTTTGAACGGGCCGTATACGGTACGGCAGATCAGTCGGGAGTAGTGTTCGGTGCCGTAGCCGACGTAGGGTTCGACACGTGGATACCAGTCGAGCGACCGTACCAATGCGGTCGAGAATTTCAGCCAGACACTGAATGCTTTGGTGATCGTGCGGCGGAACAGCCTGGTCAGCGGCGGTTTGACTTCAAGACGCTCATGTCTGGAGGCCGCGTCGAAGGTGGTGACCACCTTGCGTGCCGGAATCGGCACGGTGGGCATGTCATCGCAAGAATCGTCCATCCGCTCCCCCATACGCTGCTGTTCGCGCTGCTGGTCATGCTGCGGCGCACGCTGCGGCGGGAACTGCGGCAACGGCTGAATTTCACTCATATGCCCACTATAGAGGTCGCGTTCGAACAAACAGTAACGCCACCGAGAAAATCAGGGAACTTTCAGGGCCCCGCAAGGCACTTCCCATAAAAAGGCTGCGGCCGGCGGGTGCGATGCGCGACCGTAAGCCCGGCCGAACGGCCTTGAGTGTGT